>ENA-OQJX01000015-OQJX01000015.1-human-gut-metagenome-genome-assembly--contig:-NODE-15-length-96793-cov-5.650704_pt1 | contig 96793 bp, 92 predicted proteins | sample MGYA00242615_ERZ504782 | MGnify/ENA primary metagenome ERZ504782 (study PRJEB26092, sample SAMD00036354) | human gut metagenome | host: Homo sapiens | study: EMG produced TPA metagenomics assembly of... | reverse complement strand
CATAACAATACAAAAATAGTTAATCCTAAGGAGACTTCGGTCTCCTTTTTTATTGTATTGCTTAATTGATTCTACGCTCTCAGGGGCTATGCACCCCTGCCGCTGGGGCAAACCCGCAGTGGTTTTTTCATGGAGAACACACTGCGAAGTTGCACTTCTAAGTTGAATTTGCAGTACTATAACAGGTCTTTCAGAACTCTTAACCTTTGTATTGTACGTTAATTTAACATCACATACTTTCAATATCCCTTCCATACGTTTGTTGTTTAATAAGTTGTTTGATTGTTAATTATGAATTTCTGGAAGTGAAAGGAATATCTCCAGATAAAGGATTAAATCCAATTTCTGTTCTGACTGGTTGTAAATTCGTTCTGTTAAATATATTCTATTCCAGCCAAATACAGGTTACACCTGTTTGAACTCTGAATCCCGTCTGAATTATCCAGTAGGAAAACAGGTAAAATATTCACTTTCTCTTCAACTTCCGTAGGGGGACTTTAGAAGCAGTGAAGTCATGTATGTATAGCATACATATATTATATAGTAAGACTTATTTCCTGCCAACAACATCTAAGAAGAGAAAGACTTCCTTCTCTTATAGGTAGGGGGATAAAATAAAGTTACTTGTATTGTGGTAAAATGTTTATTTCAATCTTATTTGTGTGTCAATGAAATATAGCTTGTCATCAATACCATAAAGTACGTTATTTGGAACTGCATCAAATATTTCGTATTGTTCATTATGATATTCATCCGGATAATCCATGATAAATCCCAAAGATTCCATATAATGCTGTATTTCGCTTTCTGTTGCTTCTCTATCTGCTCTTACATACGGTTGAATAAGTACCGCACAAAATTCGTTTTGGCTGTTATAAGCAAACCCAATCATTTCATAAGGGATATTGCTAAAAAAGAGATTGTGAGCTTCAATTCTTATAAAGAAGTTTGTAAGGTCATCACCTGCATACTCAAAATTATTCAGTTTGACAACGAAATCCTCATTTCCTGTAAAGACTTCATTTTCTCCACCTTTATTAAGATATACTAATGATAGTGCATTGAAGTCAATCCACAAATTATGAATAGTAGCAAATTCTTTTAATTCTTTCTATTCTGCTTTCTCTTATAGCCCTCTGGTGGTTCAATCTCTCCTGTTGTTTCTTTTTCTCTTCTAATGAAATCGGCTGTTTCTTCCAAGATTCGATTGATTGGAGAGTGCTTTCTATCCATTGCTTATGAAATTCGTTAATATAAGTCCGTTCCATATTTTTAGTTACTTAAAGTGACTTCTGCAAATATAAAGAATTATTCGCAGAGTTGTAAATTTACAGAACTCCATTATTTTTGATTGTAGGTAATTTACTTTTTTACCTTCCTATTTATCAGTACCTTTATGTATTCTTCAATGAAAAATCTTCTTCTCCACCAATTATTAATAACCATCTTAAACAGAATATAATATGTCAAAATATCGTCCAAAGCCATTTAGGGTAGCAGAAGTGCGCAGAGAAATCATAGATAACATCAAACACAGGTATATTTATCCAACTGAATATTATATAGAAGAGCCTGAAGAATCTCCCAAAAAGAAATTGGTTAAGAAGAAGAAACGTTCATCTTAACCACTTACCATGATAATATTCAATATCTAAACGGGTATCTCCATTTCTGGGAATACCCGTTTTTCATTTCCATATATTATGTAAAAAGCATATCTGGATAGCTGTGTATCCAGATATGCCAAAATATGAGTTTAGATATATTTTATGAATGGAGATTCTTTGATAGTACCTTTTTTGAACAGGGACTATAAAACCATTATCTTAGAAAAAAAGTACTATCACCTATATCAACACTTCAACCAACAATAACGCTTTTGTATTTCCAATCTTACACTCCCTTACTTCAAAAAAATCTCGAATAGATTGCCCTGTGACTGCTTTTTGAGGTCGAAGGTCTATTAGCTGATAAATTCGGGTTAATTCTTCCTTTATATATTTAAGAGTATATTTCTTTCCAACCAGAAACGTATTTTTAACCAATTGAATAAATTCTGTTCCTTCTGTTTTCTCTCGTACCCTCTTTAATATCATTGCTTCTTTGATTTGTTTCACTGAATATTTAAGGGATTCTATTACTTCTTTGCCAACTGCCTCATAGGCTTCAATAATAAAAGGATCATCCGCTCTTAATTCTCTTTTATAATCTCTTATCATATCAGTTTCATAATCACCTTCCAATAACACCAACTGATTAACTATCTCCTTCCGTTTTTCTTTTAGAGAAATGGATTTGTTCTCCCTTTTCAGTCTCTCAAAATCACCCAATGGATAATTTGAGGATAAAAACACAACATCGAAAAGTTTATTGCCTCTATAATTAGAGACCACACCATCTTTATTGTTATAACTGGATTTCAGCAATGCTTCATCTTTATAGTTGTCTATTGCAAAGAAGTTCTTTTTACCTTCTTTGTCCAACATCTTATTATAGGGGATAATATCCAATGCTGCCCTGAATGAATCTCTGGCGCCTTCGGAACTAGCACAATTATATAATGTTTTCAACTTTCTATATACTTCCTCACAGCCCTGCAAATATCCGTTGATCTCTTCTTGAGTACGTTTAGGAAAATTATTATTTGTATTGAAGATGTGAAAAATCTTATCAACACCATTTCTGAATCTGCCAATTGCTTGTATTGCATCTGTATTCGGATCAATCATTGAATATTCAGAAAAATAAACTTCTGTAATCATTACAATTGTAGCTTTACATCTAGTTCTATATCCAATGCCGTGTAAAATCTGCTGGTAAAGAAGTTGATTTTCTTCATTCTGTCTTTACTCCAGTGTTCAAATACGTTTTTAAACTTATTGCTTTTCAGTTTATCAACACTTTTCTTAGCACAGAAAACGGTAGATTCCGTTTCTATATCTAATTGTTTAATAAAGGAATATATCATATCTGTCGAATTTATAAAGAGACAAATAGGAGTACTTAGTGTTGAAAGAGTACGTTTCAAATATTCCAATACGTTATTTGTATGAATCAGCGTAATAGGAAGTTTATATTCAAAAGTAGGTTCAATTTTAATGATTTGGAATTTCTGTTCATCAAATCTCTTATCGCTGAAAGAAATTGGAGTTGCCGAAACAAAGGCTTTGTGATCGAATAAGAAGAAATCATCTATTGGAAGTGTTATATCTGATCTGTAATCCACATCTTTCACAATCTTGTGACATTCATCGAACAATAAGAAGCATGTAGAATATATATGTATATCCATCATTTCAAAGGCCTCTTTGATCTTTCCAAAACTTTCAGGAGTAGGCAGTATCATGACATCTTGATAGCTTATGTATTCATCTTTCTTTTTAGGAGTATATCGCTCAATATCGAAAGCTGTTGCTCCAAAATATTCATACATCAGGGAACTTTCTCTTTTGTATGGTGATAAGTCCTTATCTTCTGCGAAATTATCCAGCTTGTAATTATGAATCTAATATAATGCCTCTACTTCATGGTGCAACATATATCTGTTAAAACCGTAATATTTAGTCATTAACAGTTCAGTCTGTCTGAAATTTGATAAATCTATATGAATGGATCTCATAGTTTGATTTCTAATCTGGTGTAAAAATAAATCATATTATTAAATCAAACACATTTTCATTGAATATAAATCAAAGTATTAGCTTTTCATCTGTACAGATAGAAAATAATAGTAGATTCAGTAATGAATAAGATATAGTAAGAAAAATAATAATGAAAGAGCAAGAGGTGGTTATGGTATTGTAAAAGAAAAGGGGGGGGCAAAAAATACTTGTGTTATGTAATAAGAGAGCGAGTATGGATAGAAAAATGGATATATATAAGATTAACAGAAAAAAAAGATGTGTATATATGATGGATTGAAATTATTATTATATCTTTGTGGTGTTAATAAAAAAATGTTATGGGATTGATAATATACAATGCGACAGATTTTGAAGTCAGACTAAAATGTACAATTCATAATTCAGGGAAGTTGGGATTTACAGATGCAACAGCAAAAGCATTGAAGCTGTCGGGGAATGGTGATAGTGTATTATTTGCATCAGATGAAAATGATGCAAAACAATTATATTTAATATATAACAAAACAACTGTCCCAGGAAGTTTTAAAATAAACAAAGCTGGAGCCTATTTTTATGTAAATGCAAAAGGATTATTTGATAAATTAGGATATAATTATAAAGATCAGGTCATAATGTTTGATATGATTGAATGCAAATCGAAAGAAGAAAATAATATAACAGGGGATGTTTACGAATTAAAAGAAAGGTCGAAGCCGAGGAATACAAAAGAATGAAAAGTGAATGCAGACGGCAATCTGGCATTCACTTTATTCAATCATATAAAAACGCTTGACCTCGTTTAAAAACAGCAAGACTCCTCATCTTGCAAGTGATTGATTTTCGCAAAAGTAATTTTTATTTTTGTTAGTAGCAAGATTGCCAAGTTATTAATATTAAAAAAAAGTAAATATGGCAAAGAAAACTATGAAAATAGGTCGTGATGCGCGTACAGGTAAATTTATACCAGTCAAAGTCGCTCAAAAAAGACCTAATATATCTATTGTTGAGACAATAAAGAAGTGAGATAGTGAATCACCGCCATTTATAATGAATGGCGGTTTTTGTTATTAACAAAAATAGTAAAGAATGAATAAATATAAAATTTCAATAGTGCCCCTTACTAATTTTATAGGTGCAAGTGAAGCGAAAAAAAAGACAATTATTAAAGAACAAAAAAAAGTAAACTTATTTAAGGCTCCTTTGTATAGAACAGCTAAAGCTGTTTTACCAAAGTACTTTTATAGTGGATATGATCAATCTTTAATTGTTGATGCTATAACACGTTTACAGGGGAGTGATCTAAGTACAGATTGGAAAAGAAACAATGTAGAAACATCAATTTCTGCGTTGAGGCATTTTATGAGAATGCAATTTCCTTTCTCTATCTCTAATCTTAGATGTAGCTTTATTTCCAAAATTCCAAATAAAGAGTGTTACATAAATGGAGTCACTGTGCGTGTTGCTCCGGATGTCGTATTTAAATGGAGTGAAAACGGAAGAAAAAGAATAGGGGGAATTAAATTTCATATAGGAAAGACTGCTCCCCTTGATTCCTATATAGGAAGATTGCGCTCTTCTTTATTAGCTCATTATCTTCACACTTTGGTTGAGAAAGATGAAGAGGTTGACAACAAATACTGTTTCTGTATTGATGTGATCTACGAACAAATCTTTACTGCACCATATAATATCACAAATGACATTGTTATATTAAATAATGCTTGTGGTGAAATTAAAACTTTATGGAATATTGCTTGATCTTGTAATGAAAAGATAGAGAGGCTTTATATTTCTCTCTATCTTTTTTCGAGAAAGTAAATTTTTCATTGCATTGTCTATTGATCATTGCCAAAGCTATCCAGATAAATTTGTATTACTCTCTCTGCTGTCTTATTCGTTGAAAATATCAGTAAGTTGATCCATTTGCTTAGCAATAGTTTCATCTACCAGCTTTGCATAATGAGTAGTCATGCGAGTGTTGGTATGCCCTAACATTTTAGAAACAACTTCCAGAGAAATATTATTTGCAAGAGTAACCGTACTGGCAAAGGTATGACGGCTTGTATGATAGGTTATCCGTTTATTGATATTACAAAGTATAGCAATGTCTTTCAGATACTTATTTATATCTGCTGGATCTTGAATAGGTAATAATTTGTCATTATCTTTATATTTATCCAAGATCATTTTAGCTATCGGTAGTAAAGGTATTCTGGATAAGACTCCTGTTTTTATCCTTCGTTTCTTGATCCATATTCTGCCATTCTGATCTTTTTCAAAATTTGAGGTTGTAAGAGTTTTTACGTCAATGTAACTTAACCCAGTGAAGCATCCAAATAAAAACATGTCTCTGGCTTTCTCTAATCGAGGTAGTGGAGTATCAAAGTTGATAATTTTTCTTAGTTCTTCTTCGTCCAAGAAATCAATATCCACAGGCTCGCGTTCAACCTTATATGTTATAAAAGGGTTGAAAGACATGTAAGAATTTGCAACAGCTAGATTTGTAATCTTCTTTAGTAGTTTCAAATGTTTTGTAGATGAATTTTGGCACATGTTTTTGTCTATCCTTAAAAACGAATGAAACGACTGTATGAAGTTTAAATTGAGTTCACGTAAATACATATCTTCTCTTTTGTATTTTTGTTGCATGAACTCTTTAAGCAATCTGACTGTATATTCAGAAATCCAATAGGTCGCTTTAGAAACACCGTTACCAATTAGTTTTTGTTGTTCTTGATTATGATCAGCAAAGACTTCAAACAGACTTTTTCCTTTTAGTGATTCAATCTATTCTTGATAAGCCTCACATAAAAGTTTGGCAGTAATGATAAAACCTCTATCCAGCAACTCTGCTTCTTTTTGATAAAGTTTGGCTTTTACAGCTTTCAGATAGTTGTTGAGGCTTTTTGCTTCTTCGTCTTTGCCTTTTACTTGTTGTTTGGCCTTATCCCATTTATCAACAGATATTTGTTTACCTGTAGAGAATGAGCATCTTTCACTATTTAAGGTAATTGTAACCTCAATAGGCGTATTACCACTTTTTCTTGCTTTACTTTCTCTTATGAAAAAGAGAATAGAAAATGAACTTCTAATCATTGTTTAACTATTAAAATTAGATATTTAAAAGTTCTTTTATATGATATATATCTTTGTATATCAGTGTATTGGTGCTGAAATTGTGACCACTTTTCAAAAAAGTGAAAATGGTCGTAAATAAGTCACAAAATATCTCCAGTTTTTATCTGTTTCAGCAGAAATAAACCTATTCCTATCCTCTATCAGAAAATGACTTTTAGCAGAAATTTTGAGCGTTTTTGTAACCAATCTCAATATCTTTATAAAGAAGTAGTGTTGTAAAAGGAAGTATTCAATCAACCAAAAGGAAATAGTTAGGAGAGAAGCTTTGGTAAATAAAAAACTCCCGTAACCATAACGATTACAGGAGTTTATATATGAGTAATTTATCAGATTACTTCTTCATAGCTTCCTCGATAGCAACAGCTACAGCCACAGTAGCACCTACCATCGGGTTGTTACCCATACCCAGGAATCCCATCATTCTACGTGAGCAGGAACTGATGAAGAACCAGCGAACTGAGCGTCACCGTGCATACGGCCCATTGTGTCGGTCATACCATAAGAAGCAGGACCGGCAGCCATATTGTCTGGGTGCAGGGTACGGCCTGTACCACCACCTGAAGCTACAGAGAAATACGGGTGACCGTTTTCCATACATTCTTTCTTGTAAGTACCTGCAACCGGGTGCTGGAAACGAGTCGGGTTAGTTGAGTTACCTGTGATAGATACGTCAACACCTTCTTTACGCATGATAGCAACACCTTCGCGAACGTCGTCAGCACCGTAGCACTTAACTTTTGCACGCAGACCGTTTGAGTATGCTTTTTCTTCGATTACGTTTACTTCGCCAGTCATATAGTCGAACTGAGTCTGAACGTAAGTGAAGCCATTGATACGGGAAATAATTTTAGCTGCATCCTTACCCAGACCGTTCAAGATAACGCGCAACGGTTCTTTACGAACTTTGTTTGCCATTTCAGCGATCTTGATAGCACCTTCGGCAGCAGCGAAAGATTCGTGACCTGCCAGGAATGCGAAACATTTTGTTTCTTCACGAAGCAGACGGGCAGCCAGGTTACCGTGGCCGATACCTACCTTACGATCGTCGGCAACAGAACCGGCGATACAGAATGCCTGCAGACCGATACCGATAGCTTCAGCAGCTTCGGCAGCATTGGTGCAGCCCTTCTTGATTGCAATTGCAGCACCTACAACGTAAGCCCAGCAAGCGTTTTCGAAACAGATAGGTTGTGTTTCCTTACACATTGTATAAGGGTCGATACCTTTAGCGTCGCAGATAGCCTTTGCTTCTTCGATACCGTTGATACCATATTCTTTTAAAACCGCGTTGATATGATCGATACGGCGGTCATAACTTTCAAATAAAGCCATATTATTTTTTACTTTTTTAAGTTCTTATTTACCAGAAATAAAGATATCAGAAAATTGAAAACAAGTACACCGCCGCAGCAGGCTACATAAAAAGCCATCCAGGGACGGTCCGGCTTAATCACGAAGTAAGCGATAACCGTTGCCACTATGGTGATAGCGATCAGCCGAAAAGGACGCGTGTCAGTGTTTTCTTATTCATTACGAGGATCGATATATTTTACAGCTTCTTTGAAACGACCGTAAGAGCCTTTGGCTTTTTCCAGTGCTTCGTTAGCATCCATACCCTTCTTTACCATATCCATGAATTTACCTAAGTGGATAAATTCATAACCGATTACTTCGTCGTCAGCATCGAGAGCCATACGAGTACAGTAACCTTCAGCCATTTCCAAGTAACGAGGACCTTTGGCCAATGTGCCGAACATGGTTCCTACCTGGCTGCGCAGACCTTTACCCAAGTCTTCCAAACCGGCACCTACAGGCAGACCACCTTCAGAGAAAGCAGACTGTGTACGACCGTAAACGATCTGCAGGAATAATTCGCGCATTGCAGTGTTGATAGCGTCACAAACAAGGTCAGTGTTCAATGCTTCCAACAGTGTTTTACCCGGCAGGATTTCTGAAGCCATCGCAGCAGAGTGAGTCATACCGGAGCAACCGATAGTTTCTACAAGTGCTTCCTGGATAATTCCTTCTTTAACGTTCAGAGTCAGCTTACATCCACCCTGTTTCGGTGCACACCAACCGATACCGTGAGTCAAACCAGAAATGTCAGAAATCTGAGTTGCTCTAACCCACTTTCCTTCTTCAGGAATCGGAGCACACTGGTGGTTAGCTCCCTTCTTTACAACACACATGTGTTGAACTTCATGTGAATAAATCATAATCGCTAATTTATTATATTAAAGTGATAATAAAACTTTATGCTGATTTTAATGTAAGATCGCTTTCTAAAAGACCGCACAAAGATAAAATTTTTAATTCAGCCGTGCAACAGGACCGGTTATTTCAAAACTTCTTTAATTTTATCTTCCAGCTCCTGGCCGTGCAGGTTCTTGGCGATGATCGTACCGTCTTTGTCAACCAGTACGGTATGAGGGATGCTGTTGACGCCATAAAGAGCGGCACCGCCGTTCTGCCAGCCTTTCAGGTCGGACAGTTGTGTCCAGGTGATATTCAGGTCTTTTACACCTTTGGCCCATGCATCGGCTTTGCTGTCCAGCGAGATGCCGACGATATCGAATCCTTTGCCCTTGTAGTCTTTATAGGCTTTGACCAGATTCGGCATTTCTGCACGGCAGGGAGGACACCAGGATGCCCAGAAGTCGATCAGGACGACTTTGCCGTTACCGACATATTCGGAGAGTTTGTGCATTTCGCCTTTAGCGTCCGGCATTTCGAAATCGGTGAACTTCTGTCCTACAGCGACCTTTTTCAATACATTCAGATGGTCGATCATATAGCTGATGCCCGGAACGGATTTGAAAGAAGAGTCTGCTTTGGAGATGATTTCATTTTGCTGCTCTTCGCTGATATTGTAACGGAAATCGTAGAGATTCTTGGCGGCAGATTGTTTATCCGTATGAGTCAGGATATAGTTGACAACGGCTTCCGTAATCTTACGGTCGATCTCTTCATATTTGGCTTCCGCCTGTTTAATCAGATTTTCATCACCCGACTTCATATCGGCAACCAATTTGTCTATACCGGAACGTAAGTCTTTGATCTTAGCCTGCAACTCTTTTTGTGCGTCATTTTCGGGAGTTCCGCTAACTGTGGAAGTCGAATCCAGCACGACAGCCAATTTCCCGTTTTCAAGTACGAATGTTGCCATAAACGGAGCGTTTTCTCCGGGAGCGACACGTACCGGTTCAACCACTTCTTCCGAAAAACGGAGAGTACGAAGGGCAGGAGCATTTTGTGTGCCTTTCAAGGCAAAAGCTCCGTTTTGTACTAAGGCGCTGTCCAGCGGTGCAGCATCTTTTACTCCATATTCATAGAGATATACATACTTACCATTCAAATCATTGTTTGAAACGGTACCGGTTATTTCGTAACCCGGTTTTTCGCTACAGGCTGCGAGAAGCAGGACAGAAGCGGCGATAGGAAGATACTTTTTCATATATTTACGTTGTATTAAAACGATTAATACTTTATTAGTTACAGACGTTTGGCGCAAAAGTAAGAAAAAATTGACACATTATTTGCTATATTTGTGGCCTAATAACCGTTATTATGAATTTATCCTATATAGATACCAGATATGCGGCGGTTTTCCGTTTCTTCAGGTCTGTCATTGTCTGCTTGTTCCTGTTTTCTTGTCCGGTGTCCGCGGGGATTTCTCTGCATATGGCAAATAATATAGATTTGTCAAATAATGCCATCCTTGACATGTACCAGGATGAGAACGGTTATATGTGGATCGGTACCTATGACGGTTTGAATCTGTATAACGGCAAGAATACATATGTGTTTCGCTTTGAACCGAACAACAAGAATACTTTATGCAGCAATATCATCAATAAAATCGTGTATGGCGGAGACGGATATCTGTGGGTATCGACTTCTATGGGATTGAACCGGTTTTCGCTGAAAGGGAGGAAGGTGACGGAGTCCTACACGGAATATCCCGAGTGTCTGAATGTGGCTTCTGATTCGGCTGGTAATACGCTGCTCATAAAGCAAAAAGATTTTATCTCCTGCTATTCTCCTGAAACCGGTTCTTTCCAGGATGTACATGTACGGGGGATGAATGAAGAAGTATCTAAAGTCTTGTTTGCAGAGGGAGAAAGACAGTTCTTTATTTTTGACGCCGATGGCTGCCTGCTTGAGATTTGTCCGGATTTCGACTCCTTCCTTTGGCATTGGACATAAGGAAAACGCCGATCCATGAAAAGAAAATTGACCGTGCTTATTATCTCGATGGTATTCTGTACTATGTGGATATGGAAAACCGCTTTTATTCTTACCGGATGAAAGACCGCCAGAAAAAGTATCTGGCCGACCTTACCTGCTGGATGGATCAATATGGAAATCTTTCCCGCATCGCTTTGTTTCATTCCACCCCTTACCTGGTTTTTAGGAACGGGCTTTTGCTAAACATAGATAATCAGGAAGAGGCATTGGGATTTGATGTCGGGCTATTCTGTGTTTTGCCTGACCGGAAGCAGGATATCTTGTGGGTCGGGACAGACGGGCAGGGAGTTCGGATGTATTATGACAAATATAACCGGTTTTCTGGGATTCAACTCAAGAGTTTGCCGATTGTCATGCGTAATCCGGTCCGTTCGATCTATACTGAAGATGAAAAAACGATCTGGTTCGGAACTAAAGGGAATGGTTTTGTGCGTGTGGAAGATTATGATTCCTATGAAAAAGGAGAAATACCGGCCGGGAAGGTCAAACATTTCACTACATCGAACGGCTTGTCCAGTGATCGTGTCTATTGTTTCCGTAAAAGCAACTATTATCCCTGGGTGTGGATAGGGACGGAAGGACCAGGATTGTCCTATTATTCCTTAGTGGACAAGCAAGTCCATACGATGGCAAGCCTTGTCGATACAAAGATCAGGTATGTTCATGCGATCCGTGAAGTGAATGATTCGACATTATGGATGGCAACGACCGGAGATGGTTTGCTGGAAGTTGTCATTGGTAGAAAGGACGGAGAACCTGTTATTGAATATGTGAAGTCGTTTATCCTTGAAAAGGATGGAAAAGTTTGTAATGAGTTCCATTCTATGAATTATGATGATGAGGCTTCCCTTCTTTATTTGGGAAGCCGTGGAGGATATGGACTGGTCCGCTTTAATCTGCTGACTAAGAAATATGAATTTATTCCGATGAATAATGCGGGCAACCGGGCGGTAGGGGATGTGCTTTGCATGTGTTATAGCCAGGATTCGACTTTTTATCTGGGAGCCAGTTCCGGTATGACGCAGATGAAATTACATTCAGAGACCCCGGCTGAGGTACGACAATATAGCAGAATTGACGGTATAAAGAACGACATGGTTCATGGTATTCTCGAAGATTCTGACGGCTGTATCTGGCTGAGTACTAATAAAGGGTTGACTAAATACAATCCTCGCAATCAGTTTTTCCATAATTATGGAAGTCCCGATTTGGATGTGACGGAGTTCTCGGATGATGCCTATTGGAAGTGTCCTTATACAGGAAAACTGTTCTTCGGCGGAATAAACGGGCTGATATGGGTAGGTCCGCAAAACGACCGGCAGGAGAATTATAAGCCAGCCTTGCATTTCTTTGAATTGAAGATGGGAGATGAGACGCATAGTTTGTATGACTATACGGATCAGAAAACCGGATATGTGACTATTCCTCCCAATATATCTACCTTTTCGATTTCTTTTGTGGCGACCGACTATATACACGGGGAAAACTATGAGTATTCGTATTTATTAGAAAACTATAATACATCGTGGACTGAACTGCAAAAAGATAATGAGGTTGTATTTACGAAGTTGCCTTATGGCAATTATGTTTTGAAAGTCCGTTACAAGAACGATGTGTTCGATTCGGATGCCAAAGAGTATTTTTTGCATATACGGGTGTTACCTCCCTGGTATCGCGGTTCTTGGGCTATGATTGCCTATGGTCTGTTGTTGGCAGTTGTATGTTCGGGTATCGTGTATTGGCTGCGCCGCCGGATTGTGGAAAAACAGGCCGAAGTCGCCCGTAAAATCAGAGAAGAGCAAAAAGAAAAATTGTATGAAGCGAAGTTGAATTTTTTCGCCAATATCACGCATGAGCTTTGTACGCCTTTGACTTTGATTAATGGTGTGAACGACCATATCAAGATATCCGCTGACCGGTTGGCTGATGGAAAATTGGAGAAATATGCCCGTATCCTGGGTGAAAACGTTACAAGCCTGAATGAATTGATCCAGGAAATTTTGGATATCAGAAAGATCGAGGAAGTTGGATTCAGCCATATACAGATCAAGCGGGTGTCCGTAGGCAGTCTGATCCGGAAGCAATGTGAATCGTTTATGCCTGTCGCGGAGCAGAACGGGATCAATTTTACTTTTAGTGATGTTGATAAACCGGTTTATTGGAATACGGATGTACCCAGCCTGAAGAAGATCATACGTAACCTGGTGTCGAATGCATTCAAGTACACGGAACAGAAAGGCACGATCGATGTTTCTGTCCGGATAGAAAATGAATCTCTGATAATAAAGGTATATAATACAGGTAAGGGGATAGCGGAAGCTGACCTGAAAACGATTTTCGACCGTTTTCATATCTTAGGTGATCTGGATGGAAATAATTATACTCAGATGACTTCCAGAAATGGATTGGGACTTTTCATCTGCCACAGTATGGTCCAGCTGCTTCGTGGCGAGATAAGAGTAGCAAGCAAGGAGGGGGAATCTGCCGAATTTATCGTTACGTTGCCTTATCTGGAGGCCGAGGAGACAGATTTGGATGAACAAGACGATGAAAAGGTTCCGGTTGTACAACCGGTTTCAGCAGTGGCTGCTGAAACCGAAGTGAATATTGGTAATCCAGTTATATTGGTGGTCGATGATAACCGGGATATCGTTTGGTTGATTAAGGAAACGTTATCGTTCGAATATGTCGTCCGAGAAGCATTTAATGCAGAGGAGGCTTTGGCCTTGATGGAGCAGCAAACTCCTGATTTGATTATTACGGATATCATGATGCCGAGCATGGATGGGTTTGCATTGATCAGCCGTATCAAGTCTGATAAGTTCACTCGGCATATACCTTTAATCGTAGTATCGGCAAAGGTCTCGGAAAACGAACAGGCGGAAGGGTTGGATCTGGGTGCCGATGCCTATCTGACCAAGCCGTTCTCATCCGTGGTGCTCCATTCCGTCGTGAACAGGTTGATGGCGAATAAAAAAGAACTGAAAGACTACTATTATTCCCCAGAAAGCGCTTATGAGCAGTCCGGTGGTCAGTTGATCCATCAGGAGGATAAGGAGTTTATGGATTCCGTGACAGCCATAATAAAAGAAAATCTTGCTCAGGATACATTGCGTCCTGAGCTTATAGCCGATAAATTAGGCACGAATACCCGTGCTCTGTATCGCCGTTTCAAAAAAATTTCACCGTTGACACCGAGCGATTTTATCAAGGACTACCGTATGAAGCATGCAGCTCAGCTTTTGGTCACGACAAACCTGAGCGTGCAGGAAATCATCTACCAGGTCGGAATCTCCAACAAATCCTATTTTTATCGTGAGTTTTCAGCCAAATACGGAGTTACGCCAGGACAGTACAGGCAAATGCAATAAGGTGACTATTAGATGCCTTGTATTTCTTCCATTCTCTCTAACCTTACTAATGTAACCCTATGTTTTAAGAAACGTAATACATAGGGTTCCTTTCCTTATTGTCATATTTGTAAAAAAGACGTTGGTTCGAATCGAAACTACTACTGCATATAATCCGGTTTTCTACCCCATATAATTCGATTTACCCGTAGGGGTAATATTTTTTAATAAACAGTTATTATTTTTATATTGCTAATTATTAGATGATTATACGAGAATTCGCTTTTTAAGGGGGATATTGTCGTTTTTTGTCATTGTAATATGTTCGGTTGTCAGGAGAGTAACTTCCTTTTTGCATAAGTACTTGTCTTTGTGTAGTGTCTTGATTGTACAAAAGAGTATCATAATCGGTCATAGGTTGAATATGACACTTTTTTTGTTATCCTGTGTTACTGTGATTGTGTTAAGATCGGCTAATATTGCCATCAAATTACAAAAAATTAAAAGAATAGATTGGACGGTGATTCTTCCGGTCTTTTTAGAATTTAAATATGTTACATGTGTTAAATTAAAAAGCAAAAAATGATGAATGAATCTAAGCTATTATCTCCATGTGGGATAGCGAAGGCCTCAGCCTTATGCTTGCTAATGTCTGCTTTTTCTGTTAATGCCGTATTTGCTGTTCCGGAATCGGATAGCAATATAATGGTAGTACAACAGGGTAAGACATTGACAGGTGTTGTGAATGACGAGTTTGGTCCGGTTGCTGGAGCAAATATCGTTGTGAAAGGTACGACAAACGGTACTATGACCGATACGGATGGACGGTTTTCCATTTCGAATGTCCCGGCCGGCGCTGTTTTACAAATTTCTTTTATAGGCTATCTAACTCAGGAGATCCAGGTAGGAAACCAATCAACCATTAATGTAATGTTGAAGGAAGATTCCCAGACATTGGATGAAGTTGTAGTGGTTGGTTACGGTACAATGCGTAAATCCGACTTGACGGGATCTATCTCCACTGCAAAAGGGGTAGATATCATTAAAGCACAATCATTCAATGCCCTTGATGGATTGAAAGGTAAAGTGGCAGGTGTGAACATCTTTTCCAATACCGGACAGCCGGGTGGTGAAATGCGTGTTGTGATCCGTGGTGTATCTACGATTAATGCGTCGACTTCTCCTTTGTATGTTGTGGACGGAGTAGTTATGTCAGACTTCCAATTGTTGAATCCGAACGATATTGAATCTGTAGAAGTTTTGAAAGATGCTTCTTCTGCTGCTATTTATGGTGCTCGTGGTGCTAACGGGGTTGTTTTGGTTACAACCAAGCGTGGTGACGGAGGTAAAGGAGTTCATGTCTCTTACGATGGTTCTGTTTCTATCGGAACGATGGCAAAACAAATGGATGTCATGGATTCAAACGAGTGGATGGCTGCTTTTAAACAAGGTTTGGAAAATGCCAATGCTTGGCAGGGTAAGAATTTTACAACCGATTTATCGCAGATATTTACAGACGAGCGTTTGTTTAATGCAGATGGTACTCCTAAATATAACACGAACTGGCAAGATGAAGCCTCGCGTACGGCTGTCTCACATAACCATCAGATAAGTATACAGAGGGCAGGTGATGGATCTTCTGTCGGCGCATTTATCAACTATACCGATCAGCAAGGTGTTTTGCTGAATTCTTATTTTAAACGTATCAATGCAAAATTGGCGTATGATGATAAACCGACAAAGTGGTTGTCTACCTCTGTAAATTTATTGGTTAACCATACGTGGGGAAATCGTACATCTGATAATCCGTATGGACAAGGCGCGTTGCGTACGATGATTGAACAGTTTCCGTTCTTGCCAGTTATGTTAGATGGAGAATATACGCAAACCAATATAATTAAGACTAATGCAATTTTGAATGATAAGGATAATCCTAATAGCGGATATCAAGGATTCAGTCCGGAAGGTGTGGGTAACCCTGTAGAATTGCTGAAAAGAGTGTACAGCATGCAGTATCGTACGAAAATATTTGGTAATGCGGGGTTTACTTTCCATTTGATGAAAGGATTGGATTTGAAGACGCAATTTGGGGTGGACTATCAGAATGGACGTAATGCCAGTTACACTCCGTTCACTCCGCGTCCGATGATCAATCAGAATTCAGAGGGATCGGCTTCGGCAAATAATTCAAATGCTTTTTATTGGCAGGAAGAAACCTATATGAATTATTCGACATTGTTAGGAAAGCATTCTATCAATGCCATGCTTGGTTTGTCTTGGCAAGGACGTGATTATACCTATTTCAGTGCTTCGGACAGCAAGTTTACCGATGATTTCTATGGTTATTACAATTTAGGAAAAGGTACGGATCGTCCGAGTGTAGGCAGTGATTATGATAAATGGACAATGAATTCATATTTCCTCCGTTTGGCTTATTCTTATGATAGTAAGTACATGGCAACGGTAACGGGACGTTATGATGGTTCTTCTAAGTTTGGTTCGGGTAATAAATATGCATTTTTCCCGTCTGTAGGTTTGGGATGGCTGATGTCTAAAGAAAGTTTCCTTGAGGACAATCCTACGATTAGCAAATTAAAGCTACATACTTCGTATGGTTTGACCGGTAACTCTGAAATCGGGACATATCGTTCTTTGGCAACTGTTAGCCAGTCAACTACGATTATTGGTAATGCTTTACATACTGTATCTTATCTGGACAATATGCCAAACTCTAAATTGAAATGGGAAAAAACTGCCCAGTTTGACTTTGGGGCTGAGTTGGGTTTGTTCAACGATCGATTGAGTTTTGATGTTTCCGGTTATTACAAATATACATCAGATTTGTTGCTTGACAGACCGGTACCGGAATCAACTGGTTATTCTTCCATTTTGGACAATATCGGAGCTGTATCTAACCGTGGTGTCGATATTCTGGTTACGGCACGTCCTGTCCAAAATAGTGATTTCCAATGGACTTCGACAATCAATTTAGGTTTCAATAGAAGCCGTGTGGAAAAATTGGATGAAAGTGCATCTGTTGATCCGATTACAGGAAAACGTCAGATTACGACTGATGGTTTCGTCGGTTATGATATGCTTATCCGTGAGGGTGAACCGCTTTCTTCATTCTATGGCTACAAACGTATCGGGATTTATGATGGTAATCCTGATAACTGGGATCCTGAAACCATGAATATTCCTTCTGTTATCGGTGAAAAAGTGACATCTAAAGATCGTACGATCATTGGTCATGGTTTACCGGATTGGATGGGTTCTTTTGTTAATACGTTCAACTATAAGAACTTCGATTTGACAGTTGATTTCCAATATACATGGGGTGTTGATGTTATGCAGGAATATTACCACTCGACTGTGGCGCGTTTCTTGACGAATGGTCTTGACCGCATTTATACGGATGCATGGCACCCGACTTTGAATCCGAATGGGCAAGAACAGGCTATTCGTTTGAATAACTTTGGCCAAGGGGCAAATAATGCTGCTGATGACGATTGGGTAGTTAATGGCTCTTATTTGCGTTGTAACATGATCCAGTTAGGTTATACATTTGATCCCAACGTGATCAAACCTCTTGGATTGTCATCATTACGCTTGTATGCCAACGTAAACAATGCATTTTTGATTACTTCTTCGGATTATTTAGGATTTGACCCGGATAACTCATCTCGCTTGGATGGTAATAACTGGGGGGCTAACCGTCAGTTCTTTACTTATCCACGTCCGAGGACATTCATGTTCGGTATCAATGTTGCATTTTAATCAGTCATAAATAATAAAGATCATTATGAAACTAAAGAAAAGATATATTTCATTGGTATGCATGTGCTCATTGGCCTTGAGTTCATGTGATAGCTTCTTGGAAGAAAAACCGCTGGATCAGAAAGATTCAAATCAGTTCTGGCAGACTCAGGCCGATGCGGAAACAGGTGTGAATGCATTGTACTTTGGCGGTGTACCTTATCTGCATAATACGGGGGGAGGTTGGACTCCCAAAGCTACTCAGTGGGGAGGTATTATCTCCGGTTTGTATGTTGATAAACGTAAAGACCGTCAGTTTACAAATGCATCAGAGGGCTGTAACTTTAATATTGCGTCTTTCGACGATCAAGCCATGAGCTATTGGCATGAATTTTACAAAGGTATTTCCCGTGCAAACTTTGTGATTGCCAATGTTCCGAACATGACAGATGTTTTGAGTGAGGAAACTATCAAGAATTATGTGGCACAGGGTAAATTTTTCCGTGCATTTGCTTATTTCTGGCTAGTAAAGGAGTTTGGAGATGTACCTTATGTTTCCGAGCCTTATACTTCTACGGACGGTATTTTTAAAGAACGTATTCCGGCTTCTGAAATTTATAGCCTGATTGAGCAAGATTTGCTTGATATCGTAAACAACAATGCTCTGCCAAATAAGGCATTTTATGATAATGGTTGCTATGCAACTCTACCGATGGCACAGACTTTACTTGCACAAGTTTATTTGCAGAGGGCAGGTGCCCCGCTTAATGGTGGAAATGCGGATTATGAAAAGGCAGCTCAGATGGCGCTGAAAGTTGTCGAAGGTGGTCAGCATGCTTTGGTTCAGGCAGATGGTAGTAGCGATGATCTCAATTCTGCTTTTAATATTATCAAGACGACAAATACGTCTAACGAGATCATCTATGCAAAAGAATATAATTATTCCAATCATAAAGTAGGTAACTCTTATGCTGTTCATTCGATGGGATCGGATGCTTTCCAATGGAAAGATGCAAATGGTAATGCTATTTTCCACCCAGGTGGTGATGTGTTGGAAAATATCTATTTGCCTTGTGATATGATTGTAAAGAGCTATGATCCGGCTGATATCCGTGGACATGAAAAGCAGTTTTTCTTCAAAGAGTATACGGATGCTACAGGTGTGACCCATAATTTGAACAATTATGGAAACTGGGCTTGGTTTGATGAAAAAGCTTTGATGGAAGGACATGATGGTGATTATAATATGCCGATGTTCCGTTATTCCGAAATTTTATTGATTGCTGCTGAAGGTTTGGCACGCATAGGCCAGGAAAGTGTGGCTCTTAGCTATTTGAACCAGGTTCGTAGACGTGCAGGTCTGGCAGATGAAACAGCAACGGGTGATGCGTTGATTCAATCCATATTGACTGAGCGTTTGCACGAATTCCCATTAGAGTTCAAAGTTTGGGATGATATCCGTCGTACTCGTTTATATCCTGAAGAAGCAGGTGAACATTCTGGCAAGTTGAATTGGGTTCCTCTTACTTCAGCGAAGATTCAGAACAAACCGGACGGACAGATTCGCGTAGGAGCTATTCCTGAATATGCTTTGTTATGGCCGATTCCGTTGGATGAAATGCAGGCTAATCCGGCATTGCAGGGACATCAGAATCCAGGATGGAATTAATATTAAGACGTGATAAATGTCTATAGGGTAATTGAAGAGGTCGGTTTCTACCAGTAGGGTAGAGACCGTCCTTTTACAAGAAAATAACTATAGGGAGTTGTTTTAAACTTGTTATTTTTGGAATGTGAACAGTATATTGTTTAATTTTGATGAAAAGTTGTGTTATGAAAATAAATATATTAATATCGATAAGTTTATTATTGTGTTCTTGTCAGGCAAAATTACCGGTGAATGTTCCTGAATTGTCAGATGGGAATCCGACAACCTGTTTCGTGGGAACGGAAGGGGTAAATAAAGTGATTTTTGATGAACAATATACTGTTCCTATCCAAAGTTATAAAATCTATTCGTCCGGCGAGACACCTGCACATGATCCGTTTACCTGGACATTGAAAGGTTCTTATGACGGGAAAAAATGGGTAGTTGTGGATGAACGGAAAGATCAGATGTTCTGTTCCCGCTACCAGGAAATTCTTTGTCCGATAACCCAACCTTCCAACTATAAACAATATAGCTGGAAGCCAGTACGGCTACCGGTGATACACTGGTACTGGGTGATGTCTTGTTCTTTGACACCAATTTGAATGCCAATTGGGAGGATTTCAAATATCCGGAAATCGATTACGAAGTGATTGATCCGGAAACTAAAGGGGCAGCCATTTATGCGGGGCTTGTCCAGAATCCGGACGAATACATACGTTATCATGCTCGTAAGGTTGCCGAAATTCTTTTCTATTCGGCTAAAGATACGATGAATGATGTTCAAAAGGTCCATTATACTTTGAAAGATTATGATGGAGTTTCAGCCAAGAGCGGTAATCCGGCCAATACCTCGATTGTTTACAGCACACAGCATATAGAGAAGTCGGCAAACGAATCTCTTTACAAGCTCGACTTCGAAACACGTGGCGTTCTGTACCACGAATTGGTACACGCTTACCAGTTCGAACCGAAAGGAATTGGTTCCTACTCGACTAACAAGACATTCTGGGCTTGTATCGAAGGGCTGGCGGATGCAGTCCGTGCCCAGGCCGGATATTTCGATATGAGTACCCGCAAACCGGGTGGTAACTGGATGGACGGTTATCGTACGACCGGCTTTTTTATCCAATGGTTGACAACCAAAGATCCGGATGCTATCCGCAAGTTCCATGAAACGGTTCGCGACCTCGACGAATGGAGTTTCGACAAGGCTATCAAGCGTATGTTTGGCGAAGATGCCAGCATTGAAGGGTTGTGGAACGAGTATCAAGCCTTTTTATCAAAATAAAATAGAAACAAAATCCATGAAGAAGACTATTCTTTTATTTTCTGCATTGCTGACTTTTGGGAACTTGTCCGCCCAGGATAAGACTGCATTGGTGAATCCGATTATCGGGACAAACGGGATGGGACATACGTTTCCGGGGGCTTGCGTGCCTTTCGGACTGGTTCAGTTGAGTCCGGATACGGATACGATCCCTCATAACGTGGATGGTAAATATCAGCCGCGTGCCTATGAGTATTGTGCTGGCTATCAGCATAAGGACAGCAGTATCGTTGGGTTCAGCCATACGCATTTTAGCGGAACCGGACATTCCGACCTCGGCGATATCTTGATTATGCCGGTTACCGGCGAATTGAAACTGAATCCCGGAACGGCAACTAACCCGGATGGCGGCTACCGTTCGCGTTTCTCGCATGATACGGAAATATCCCGTCCCGGCTATTATGAAGTGATGTTGGCCGACTACGGAATAAAAGCACAACTGACGACAACCAAGCGGGTTGGCGTGCATAAATATACGTTCCCGAAAGAAGCCAAAAACCAGCGGGTTATCTTAGATATGATTCATGGTATATATAATTACGACGGAAAAGTTCTTTGGACGAATATCCGGGTTGAAAATGATACGCTGGTTACGGGCTATCGTATCACGAACGGATGGGCGCGTACCAACTATACTTACTTTGCCATGTCTTTCTCCAAACCGGTTGTTCATTACGGATGTGAGGAAAAAGCAAAAGTCAATTACCGGGGCGGGTACGGCAAATTCAATATGAAAGAAAATTTCCCTGATATAGGTGGACGTAAGATCGTCGCTTATTTTGATTTCGATCCGGCGGCTTCCGAGGATTTGGAAGTGAAAGTCGCCCTTTCGGGTGTCAGCACTGATGGCGCTTTGAAGAATTTGCGGACTGAAGCCTCTGGCTATAGTTTCGACCAGTTGGCGGCTCGTGCCGGTGAAACCTGGAATAAGGAATTGTCTGTTATCGAAGCCAACGGTACGGACGACCAGTTGGCGATGTTATACACTTCTTTGTATCACACCATGATCAATCCTTGCGTCTATACGGATGTGGATGGACAGTATCGTGGGTTGGATCATAATATCCATAAGGCGGATGGTTTCACAAACTATACGGTTTTTTCTGTTTGGGACACCTATCGTGCTTTGCATCCGTTGTTCAACATCATTAACCGTCAGGTAAATACGGATATCGCCCGCTCCATGCTGAAGCATTGCGAGCAAAGTGTGCATAAAGCCTTGCCTATCTGGAGTCATATGGCGAATGAAAACTGGTGCATGATCGGATATCATTCCGTTTCCGTTTTGGCCGACGCCGTGGCGAAAGGTCTTCCGTTGGACAAGGAAGAAGTTTTGAAAGCGATGGTGAGCAGTTCTACGATTCCTTACTTAGACGGAACCGGCGAGTATATGGAAAAAGGGTATGTCGCTCTCGACCATAACGGCAGCGCCGCTTCCTTGACATTGGAATATGCGTATGATGATTGGACCATCTACCATACGGCTCTTTTGGCCGGCAACCGTTCTGTTGCCGATACCTATAAAAAACGTGCGGTCAATTATGAGAATGTTTTCGATACGAATATCGGTTATGCCCGTCCCCGTTATGCCGACGGACGTTGGAAAGAGAATTTCAATTTACTGAGTACGCATGGTGAGGGTTTTATCGAAGGAAATGCTTTGAACTATTCTTTCTATGTGCCGCAGGATGTGAACAATATGATTCGCCTGATGGGAGGGGAGAAGTCCTTTGTTTCTAAGCTCGATTCCCTGTTTACGATGCATCTGCCTGCCGAGTTTTTCGCCCAGACAGAAGATGTGACGGAGGAAGGCTTGCTGGGTGGCTATGTGCATGGCAATGAACCGAGCCATCATATTCCGTTCCTGTATGCCTGGACCTCGCAACCCTGGAAAACGCAATACTGGCAGCGTGAAATCATGAATAAGATGTACCGCAATAATATCGACGGCTTGTGCGGTAACGACGACTGCGGACAAATGTCTGCTTGGTATATCTTGTCTTCGATGGGGTTCTATCCGGTTTGTCCGGGAACGGATCAGTATGTGTTGGGAGCTCCTTACTTGCCTTATATAAAGGTAGCGCTGGAGAACGGCAAGACATTCGAGGTAAAGGCTGACAAGGTGAGCGACAAAAACCGCTATGTCAAGTCGGTCAAGTTGAATGGTAAACCCTATACGAAAGGGTTCATTACGCAGCAGGACATTATGGACGGCGGTACGCTGACGTTCGAAATGACCTCTTCTCCTAATAAAAAACGTGTTTTTAACGGGACAGACAAACCCTATTCTTTGTCTTCAAATTAATTAAACATATTCTATCCATGAAGAATTTATTTATTTTAGCGATTACGCTTTGCAGCAGCCTCTTTACGGTGGATGCGGCCGACAAAAAGGACCTGGTGGATTACGTGAATCCGCTGGTCGGAAGCCAGTCGAAACTTTCTCTCTCGACAGGTAATACTTATCCGGCGATTGCCATGCCTTGGGGAATGAATTTCTGGATGCCACAGACCGGAAAGATGGGAGATGGCTGGGCGTACACATACGACGCGGACAAAATCCGGGGTTTCAAGCAGACTCACCAGCCCAGTCCGTGGATCAACGATTACGGACAGTTTGCCATCATGCCGGTTACCGGTAAAGTGGTGTTTAACCAGGATAAACGTGCCAGTTGGTTCTCTCATAAGGCAGAAGTGGCAAAACCTAATTATTACCGGGTGTATCTGGCTGACCATGACGTTGTGACGGAAATCACTCCGACGGAACGTGCCGCCATGTTCCGCTTTACTTTCCCCGAATCGGACAACTCGTATGTGATTGTCGATGCTTTTGATCGTGGTTCATATATCAAGATCGTTCCGGAAGAAAACAAGATCATCGGCTATACGACTCGTAACAGCGGAGGGGTTCCTCAGAACTTCCGTAACTATTTCGTTGTCGTGTTCGACAAGCCTTTTACTTATAAGGCGACTGTCGGCGACGATGAGATCCGCAAAGGTGAAACCGAAGCGAAAGAAAATCATACCGGTGCCATTATCGGTTTTTCCACCCGTAAAGGTAAGATTGTTCATGCTCGCGTAGCTTCTTCTTTTATCAGCCTGAACAGGCTGAACTGAACCTGAAAGAATTGGGCGGCCGTTCGTTTGACGAAATAGCTGAGGCGGGCCGTCAGGTGTGGAATGAAACTTTAGGACGTATCACCGTGGAAGATGGCGATGTGGACAAATTGCGTACGTTCTATTCCTGTCTGTACCGTTCGCTGCTGTTTCCGCGTAGCTTCTACGAATTGGATGCTAATGGAAAAGTGGTGCACTACAGTCCGTATAACGGAGAAGTTCTGCCGGGTTATATGTTCACCGATACCGGTTTTTGGGATACTTTCCGTTGCTTGTTCCCGTTCCTGAACCTGATGTATCCGGATATGAATACGAAGATGCAGGAGGGCCTTGCCAATACATATAAGGAAAGTGGTTTCCTGCCGGAATGGGCAAGTCCGGGACATCGTGGTTGCATGGTCGGTAATAATTCGGCTTCCGTCGTGGCGGATGCTTACCTGAAAGGACTTCGCGGATATGATATCGAGACGCTTTGGGAGGCTGTCGTTCATGGAGCTAACAGCGTACACCCGAAAGTGAAATCGACCGGACGTTTGGGCTATGAATATTACAATGAATTGGGCTATGTGCCTTATAACGTGAAAATCAATGAAAGTGCTGCCCGTACGTTGGAATATGCTTATGACGACTGGGCCATTTATAAATTAGGGAAGGCTTTAGGCAAACCGGAATCCGAAATTGCTATTTTCGCGAAACATGCGATGAATTATAAGAACCTGTTCGATCCTGAGACCAAGTTGATGCGTGGCCGCAACGAGGATGGTTCGTTCCAGTCTCCGTTCAATCCGCTGAAATGGGGAGATGCTTTTACGGAAGGCAACAGCTGGCATTATACCTGGTCGGTTTTCCATGACCCGCAGGGACTGATCAACTTGATGGGAGGAAAGACCGGTTTCAATGCCATGATGGATTCCGTATTCAATGTGCCGCCTTTGTTTGATGATAGCTATTACGGTGGTGTGATCCATGAAATCCGCGAAATGCAGATTATGAATATGGGAAATTATGCGCATGGCAACCAGCCGATCCAGCATATGATCTACTTGTATAACTATTCCGGTGAACCCTGGAAAGCGCAATATTGGGTGCGTGAAGTGATGGATAAGCTTTATTTCGCGACTCCCGATGGCTATTGCGGGGATGAGGATAACGGGCAGACTTCGGCCTGGTATGTTTTCTCGGCTCTTGGCTTCTATCCGGTTTGTCCGGGTACGGACCAGTACGTCTTGGGATCTCCTCTGTTTAAAAGTGTGACGTTGAATCTGGAAAATGGCAAGAAGGTTGTGATCAAGGCCAATAATAACGGTGAGGCGAACCGTTACATCTCGTCTATGAAAGTGAATGGCAAGAATTATACGAAGAATTATCTGACACATGGCGATCTGATGCGTGGCATGAACATTCTTTATAATATGTCGGTCACCCCGAACAAGAGCCGGGGTACACAGGACAGTGACGCTCCTTACTCATTCTCCAATGAATTGGGAAAATAAATAAGATTGCATATATAGATAGCTGGAAGCATTAATATTAACATAAGCACTTAATTATAATAGAACTTTCAGCATGACTATAATCAAAAGGGCTATTTGGATTTTGTTCCGGATAGTCCTTTTTATTTGTGATTTAAATCATCATTTACGATATTTCCGATTTTTAGAATTGCAGAATAATTTCTATATTTGCACCGCCTTTAATTAAGAATCAGATAATTTCTACATAAATCAGATTAAGAAATGACAAAGAGCGCATTACAAATTGCAAGAGCAGCTTACCTGCCTAAGGTTCCCGCTGCATTGAAAGGTGCTGTAAAAGCCGTTGATGGCGAGTATACAGAATCAGTAGCCGATCAGGAAGATATCAAGAAACTATTCCCGAACACGTACGGGATGCCTGTAGTTACTTTCGAAAAAAGTAACGAAAAGAAAGAGCTGCCGGCAATGAACGTCGGTGTGATTCTTTCCGGTGGTCAGGCCCCTGGTGGTCATAACGTGATTGCAGGTCTGTTCGACGGTATCAAGGCTAATAACGCAGCTTCTCGTCTGTATGGCTTTATCTTGGGACCTGGTGGTCTGATCGATCATAAATATATGGAACTGACGGCTGATATTATCGACGAATACCGTAACACAGGTGGTTTCGATATGATCGGTTCAGGTCGTACCAAACTGGAAACAAAAGAACAGTTCGACAAGGGATTGGAAATCCTGAAAGAGTTGGATATCAAGGCGCTGGTTATCATCGGTGGTGACGATTCCAACACAAATGCTTGCGTATTGGCTGAATATTACAAGCTATTAACGCCGGTGTACAGGTAATCGGTTGCCCGAAGACAATCGACGGTGACTTGAAGAACGAACAGATTGAAACTTCTTTCGGTTTCGATACTGCTTGTAAGGTCTATTCTGAAGTAATCGGTAACATCCAGCGCGACTGTAACTCTGCTCAGAAATATTGGCACTTCATCAAATTGATGGGCCGTTCAGCTTCTCATATCGCATTGGAATGCGCTTTGCAGACTCAGCCGAATATCTGTATCATCTCCGAAGAAGTAGAAGAAAAGAACATGTCATTGGATGACATTGTTACTTATATCGCCGGTATCGTTGCCAAACGTGCAGAAGCTGGTAACAACTTCGGTACTGTATTGATTCCGGAAGGTCTGATCGAATTCGTTCCGGCTATGAAACGCCTGATCGCAGAGCTGAACGACTTCTTGGCTAAGCACGATGCCGAATTCAAGATGATCAAGAAGAGCGAACAGCGTGCTTATATCATCAGCAAGCTGACAAAAGAAAACTCCGACTTATATGCTTCTCTGCCGGAAGGTGTGGCACGTCAGTTGTCTTTGGATCGCGACCCACACGGAAACGTACAGGTTTCTCTGATCGAAACAGAAAAATTGCTGTCGGAAATGGTTGGCAAGAAGTTGGCTGAATGGAAGGCCGAAGGCAAATATGTCGGCAAGTTCGCTGCACAGCACCACTTCTTCGGGTACGAAGGCCGTTGTGCTGCTCCGTCCAACTACGATGCAGACTACTGCTATTCTCTGGGTTATACGGCTTCTTGCCTGATCGCTGCCGGCAAGACTGGTTATATGTCTTCCGTACGCAACACGACTGCTCCGGCTGACCAGTGGATCGCTGGTGGTATCCCCGTAACCATGATGATGAACATGGAAAAACGTCATGGAGAAATGAAACCGGTTATCCAGAAAGCTCTGGTTAAGCTCGACGGTGCTCCTTTCAAGAAGTTCGCTGCCAACCGTGATGAATGGGCAATGACGACAAGCTATGTTTATCCTGGCCCTATCCAGTATTTTGGTCCGACTGAAGTTTGCGACGAACCGACCAAGACATTGCAGTTGGAACAAGCTAAATAATAGCATTCCGCGCATACTATAAAAAAGAGACTGCCAAACTTTTGGACAGTCTCTTTTTTTTATTTCCCTTGATTGTGAATATATTCAATTGCGTTCCGCTGTTTTACGCTACTGTAATGATTTTTAGATATTGATTATCTGATTTAGTTTCTCCATGTTTTTTCTTTTCGCTACTCCGGTTATCATAAACCAGTCGGCAAGCCACCAAATACCCAGTCCGCCGCCGGTAAGGAGTTTGATGATTCCTTTTACGATATCTCCGGTAAGAAAACGGTCGATTCCCAGTGTTCCGAAGAAGATGGAAACGAGTAATATCATGCCCGGTCGTTTGAAACGGGTTGTTTCCAAGATGAGCTCCTGTTCGGGAGTGAAGTTTAACAGCCGATGGATAGGAATTTCATATTCAGGAAATTTACTTTCATTAGCCAAAAGGAATTTATCGACTTTATCTGCTTCCATATTATATATAGTTTGTAATACGATACAAAGATAGTTTTTTCTTGATTATTTACAGTCCTTTGGAAGGTGAGTCAAATTGATATTACCGGACGCGGATGCCACAGACAATGTATAAATATAGTCTTTTAGTTGTAATTTAGAGTGATACTTGCGGGAAAGTACACTAAATCTCTGTATCTTTGAAGTTGGAAATATTAATTAAAACAACACAAGACTATGTTCTCAGGAATTGTAGAAGAAGCTGCTCAAGTAGTTGCGTTGAACGCGGATCAGGGAAATCTGCACATCACAATGAAATGTTCGTTTGTAAATGAACTGAAAATCGATCAGAGTGTGGCACATAACGGCGTATGCCTTACGGTAGTAAGTCTGACCGACGATACATATACGGTGACGGCTATTCAGGAAACGCTGGATCGTTCGAATCTAGGATTACTGAAAGTGGGTGACCTGGTGAACCTCGAAAGAAGCATGATGATGAACGGCCGCTTGGACGGACATATCGTGCAGGGCCATGTAGACCAAACCGCTGTTTGCAAGGATGTACGCGAAGCCAATGGAAGCTGGTATTATACGTTCGAATATCCGTTCGACAAAGAGATGGCGCAGCAGGGATATATAACTGTCGAGAAAGGTTCGGTTTGTGTCAACGGTGTGAGCCTGACTGTCTGCAATTCGAAGCAGAACAGTTTCCAGGTGGCGATCATTCCGTATACGCATGACAACACCAACTTCTGCCAGATCGAAAAAGGTACGGTGGTCAATCTGGAGTTCGATATTGTCGGTAAGTATATCAGTAAAATGATGCAGTTCAAATGAAAGATTTCCTTTCTTTAGCAAGCCGGCGCCAAAGTGACCGGGCTTTTGATCCGCAGCGTCCGGTGGAGAAGGAGAAATTGCAGCGTATTTTGGAGGCGGCGTGTATCGCGCCGTCTGCCTGCAATTCGCAACCCTGGCATTTTATCGTGGTAGATGATCCCGAACTGAAGAATCGGGTGGCGGACGCAACTTCGAACCGCGTCCTGGGGATGAACCATTTCACCAAACAGGCACCCGTACATATCTTGGTCGTAGAAGAAAAGCCGAATCTGACAGCCGGCATTGGCTCATGGATCAAGGATAAGAATTTCTCCCATCTGGATATCGGCATAACGGCCGCCCATCTTGTGTTGGCTGCTGAAGACGAAGGTTGGGTAGTTGCATTGTCGGTTGGTTCGATGAAACGAAAGTTCGTAAACTATTGGATATTCCCTCCGGCAAACGCATCTTGCTGGACATTGTCATCGGCTATTCCACTCAACCGGACAGACCTAAGAAACGCAAAGATCCGAAAGAAGTGATTAGCTATAATCGGTATTGAGATTTATGATTTATGATTTTTTGTGGCATGAATAAATCATAAATCATAAATCTTCCTTTTTCTCTTCCAAACCCCCATCTTATAATAAACGAAGGTCGCGAGCAACCCGATTGTGATGCTGATACCGATCGCCCACCAGATACCGCTACGTCCCAGCCAGGAGCTGAGATAATAGGCGAGGGGGATACGGATCAGCCAGAGGCAGACCAGGCTGGTTATCATTGGGAACAAAGTGTCTCCAGCTCCCCTGAGTGCCCCGTTGTACACATTCAGTGCCCCGTGTATGATGAAGAAACCGCCGATAATCAGCAAATATTCCTTTCCGATCGCCACGACATCCGCGTCTTTCGTGAAAACTTTCATCATCTCGTCACCGAACAGATAGACGGCGGCAAAAGTCAATAGTCCCAGGACTATATTCGTGTACATTGTAAATCGTACCCCCCTTTTTACCCGGTCCAGTTTCCCGGCTCCGATGTTTTGTCCGCAGAAAGCCGCCAGCGCCCCCGATAAGGTGAGGATGGCCTGGGTGATGATCGTGTCTATTTTTCCGGCAGCCCCGTAAGCTGTCAGCGTATTGGTCCCGAAACTGTTCACGATCCCCAGCAGTGCTATCAGCCCGAGGGCGATCGCGCATTGCTGTACGCTTGTCGGTAGTCCGATTTTCAGACTCTCTTTGAACAGTTTCCAGTCGAATAGCATATCTTGCTTTTTGATGGACAGTAAGGGGTGCGTGTTGTTTACATACGCTAAAGCGATACACATGCCGATCCCCTGTGAAATGACAGTCGCCCGCGCAGCCCCCTCGATACCCCATTTGAACACGAGTATGAAAAGCAGGTCGAACGCAATGTTCAAGACAGTCGTAATCAGGATGAACAGCATTGGGCGTACAGACTCGCCCACACCTCGTAAAATCGAAATGATGCTGTTGAAGGTTACGAACAGGAATGTTCCTCCTATGTAAATGCGGAAATAGGACACTGCTTGCGGGATAACCTCTTCAGGCGTATTGGTCAGGCGGAAAACCGGTTCGGCAAAAATAATCCCTGCAATGGATAATATCACGCCTCCGACTAACATAAATATGAAGAAAGATGAAAAAGCAAGTTGTACCTTTTGATACTGTTTAGCCCCGAAAAGTTGTGAAATAACCACTGTAGTCCCGCTTCCGACACCGATCACGAACGAGATAATGAAGTAATAGATGAAGAAAGATGCCGATACCGCCGCCAATGCCTCTTTTCCCAGGAACTGTCCGACAATAATGCTGTCCGTTATGTTATAGAACTGTTGCAGCAGATTCCCGATCAGCAGCGGTAATGCAAAGCGAATGATCACTTTCCATACTTTTCCCTCCGTCAGATCTGTATTCCCTTTTCTTTTATCCATCCCCTAATAATTGTCAATTGTCAATTATCCATTGTCAATTGTTTAAAGGTCTTTCAACAAAATGTTATCATTCGCCTTAATCATGTCCTCTCGGGTTTTCAGCAAAGCTTTCCATTCTTTGCTGAACAATTTGGACGTGTCAATTTTGAAATTTTCCGAACCGTATTCGTCCATTCGTGTCAGCAGATAACTGACCGTGATCTTGTTTACGTCGATGGCCGGTTGGTAGTGGACGACGCGTTCGTCATCTCCGTAATTGACTTCGATAATGATGTGCAATTCGGTCAGTTGATAGAGTATCTGTGTCGTGATGCGGATTGGTATGCGGTAAGCGTCCGACAGTTCATCCGCCGTATAAGGCTTTTCTCCTTTCACGAACCGTTTTACGATCAGCGAGGCGATCAGCAGCGTGAGGAAATCTTTATATCGCCGGCTGATATTCTTGCTGTCCCGTTCGAAACTGAATTTCTTCACGTTTTGGGAGGCATACGAGATTTCCGCCCCGAACAGGCAGATCAGCCATGACAATTGCAGCCATAGCAACAACAAGGGTAAAGCGGCAAAACTACCGTAGATCGCATTGTATTTGCTCACCCAAATCTGTCCGCTGATGTAGATAAACTGGAAAAACTGGAATGCGATGCCCGACAGGATTCCGGCCACGAGGCCGTTTACGAACCGGACTTTCGTATTAGGTAATGAAATATAAAGCCCCGTGAATGCCAGGATCGTAATGATATAAGGTGTTATGTTCAGTATAAGTTCGACTAACGGTGTAAAAAAGAAATATTGGCTGAAAAACGAGTTTTGCAAGGTAGACAGGAAGATAGACAAACCGCTGGAGGCTGTCATCAACACCGGGAGGATCAGGAACAATGCCAGATAGTCGGATATTTTCCGGTACCACGGACGTGATTTCTGTATCTGCCAAATATCATTGAATGTGTCTTCTATCGAAGAAATCAGATTGATAACCGTGTAAAACAGCAGGATCAGACCTACTCCGATGATTACACCGCCTTGTGCCTGTGCCAGATAGCTTTCCACGAATTCGAAAGCCTTGCTCAGTTCGGCCTCATGGCCGGGAAAATAATCAAACAGCTCCTGGCGTACCGTTCCCTGGAAACCGAACCCTTTGGCTATCCCTAACAATACGGCTAATAAAGGAACGATGGACAGCAATGTGCTGTAGGTGAGGCTGATGCTTTTGTTTGTAGATTCTCGCTCTGGAAACCCCTGACGGCAAGAATGATAGTCTTGATTATATTGATATAAAGTTCTTTCAGGCCGCTTACTTCATTTTCGGTGATCCGCCAAATGTCGTAAGTGACGAAACGGATCGTTCTTGTCAGTAAGGCGTTGATCCGTTCTCCAAGTGTCTTTTTATCGGTTGTTTTCATATATAATAATGTGCCAATAAATTAAATGTGCCAATATACCAATAGAAACCATTTAATTGGCATATTGTTGAATTGGTATACTGGCACATTATAAAAAAGCAGTCTGCCTATAAGCCGGGTTCTGTACTCCCGCTTGTACGGGAGCGTCTGCCATTTATCTCGTCTTACTGTCACCAGTAAGCTTTAGCGGTCTACCCCCCGGCATCGGACGAGCAATCCTACATGCGCCGGTATACATGACCTTACAACCCATAAGACGTACGGCATCCTATATTACTATAAGATCCGGTGAGCTCTTACCTCACCTTTTCACCCTTACCGGACAGATCCGGCGGTCGTTTTCTGTTACGCAACTCTACCCTCGCGGACAGCTTCCCGTTAAGAAGTATGGTGCTCTCTGTTGCCCGGACGTTCCTCCCGTCCCGAAGGACGAGCGACAGACCGGCAAACTGCAATGGGACAAAGGTAATTCTTTTAATTGACAATTGAAAATTGAAAATTAGGATAGTTACATCGGTAGAGTCAACAAGCAAGTGCAATTATAGTCATAAAAATGAAATTCATCCAAAAATCGTCATTATTAAAAGAAAAATCAATAAAGATTTGCAAACTTTAAAATAATCGTTTACATTTGTGCATATTAAAACTCTAACTATGAAAAGAAACCGAAACCTTGACAGCAAAAACAAAAAGAATTATTGACCAAAGCCAGGCTATGATTAGTAAGGCTTTTTGTACGGGTGGTATTTATACCACCCGTTTTTGTTGCTCCCATTTCTCGAAAAAATACTCTTTGGGGCTTCTGAAGCCCAGCTTTTCCCGAGGCCTACGGTTGATCTTCTTCTGTATCTCCATGACGAAACGGTCGCTCACCGTATTAAAATCAGTGCCTTTTGGGATGTACTGCCTAACCAGCTTATTGGCATTCTCTATAGCCCCTTTTTGCCAAGAGCAATAACTGTCCGTAAAATAGACGGTAGCTCTTAATTTTTTCTCTATGAGTTCATGGCAGGCAAACTCGCCTCCGTTATCTGTTGTTATGGTCCTAACGCCTTTGCCCCTATAAGGGAACAGAAGGCGGTTCACCACTCTCGGCAGGGAAGCTGCCTTCTTGCCATCGGGCAGCTTTTCCATCAGCAATAAGTTGCTTGACCTCTCGGTTAAGGTAAGGATCGCCCCTTTGCCCCCCTTGCCAACGATAAGATCCATCTCCCAGTCGCCGAAGCGGGTGCCATCCGCTTCCAAAGGGCGTTCGCGGATACTCGTGCGGTTGGGGATGTTCGTGACTTTTGTAGGACAAAGACGGGATATATGCCGACGATACTTCATCTTGTGACGACAATGGGAAGCAAGCTCACCACTAAAGTCCGCACGTATACGTCTATAGAGGGTCTCATGGGAGATCTTATACCCTTTCCTCTTCAAATAACCGGATATTTGCATGGGAGACCAATCTTCTTCTACCAACAAACGCAACGCCTCTTTTTCTAAGGCGCTAGGAATTTTACGATTGCCGGGGAGACGTTCACGCCGTTCGCGCGACATCTCATCCGCAAGGCTATAACTATAAACACGATGACTTTTATTGCGTCTGAGCTCACGACTTACCGTACTGGCCGACTGCAAATTCAACTTAGAAGTGCAACTTCTAAGTTGAATATTCCCACCACAATGAAAGTTTAAATAACGGATAGAGAGAACACTAAAAACTTTGATTCCGAGCCATGCCTTTTCACAAAATTATCCGACTTCGGAGGATAATTCAGCCCTCTGAAAGGGCAAGGCGTTTAGAGTTACTCAAATCGTTTCGGGTAACTCTAATACAAAGATTCTATTATCTCTGTCAATTTGCTGTTTTTCTTCCATGTCTCAAGCAAAGAAAGAAGCGGGGCGTATGTTATCTTCGGCCAGTTGTTGACTGTCTGAAGCTCCGCAAAAACCTCCAGTAAGCGCTTTAAATCCTTCACTGGACTTTCCGGCAGGCAAGATAAAAAAGAGACAAACAGCACAGACAGTTCTTTGTTATGAAAAGACGATCTATTTATCAGCATCTCAACAACCAAACCTGAAATTCTCTGTGCAGGAGCCCATTCCAACGATTGAATCTTACCCAACACTCGGCCTAAAGCCACATTGTCTATCAGGTCTTTTTCCACAAGCTCCCCCCAAAGATCCGCCGCACACAAACGAACAGGGCGATCGATACTCAACAGACACACTGCCAGATATGTCAAAGCCATTCCCCCTCTCCACTCCAAATCAAGTTCGCGCAAAGTCTCAAGGGCAACCAGGTTAAGCCTTGCCAGTTCCAAATCGTTCCAATACGCATCCCTTACGCGATCCCGCACCAATAAGGCCAACCAAATCCGAGGTGTATTCGGAGAAAGCAACAAAAACCTCCTAAGATCCTTTTCCCTCAAAGGTATCTTCCAAAAAGTCTCCACCAAAAGCGGAATACGGGAACAAGGCCGATAAGTCATATATAAGGCATAACCTCCAAACCTCCATTTGATCGCAACATTTTTGCTTGCCGGAGGAATCAACTGCAAGATACGATCGACTTTTCCAAACGGCTTTTCAAAAATAAATACGTCGCAGGGAATATCTCCCGTCAGATAGGCCCGGTTCACAGCAGAATAAGGAAAATCCTCGAACTCGTCATAGATGGTATCAGGGCTTTTGACCAAAGCAGCAGTCATCCAAACTGCCTGAAACGTAAAAGCCCCCTTAGGACGTGCCTCCGGCTTGAACAGGAAAAGCAACAACTCGCGATATTCGCCCGCCAGCGCTTGTTCGACTGACCGGACAGCCTCGTCCGTATCATCCAATGCCACACGCGAAAGTGCAATTTGAAAGTCCAGACTATCCGGTTTGATACCCTTTTTCTGATATTCCGACAACCGGGAGACAAGCACGGACGGATCGATCCAAGCCGGACGGTGGGTCGGTGTAGAGAGCAAAGGCAATGTATTATAATCTTTTATCCGGTTAAAAGCTAACTTCACAAGATCCAGATAGGTTTATAGTCCTGATAAGGTTGTTGTTTTGCTCCCTTGGCACGCTTTTCCGCCCCGGAAAGCATTTCGGCATAATCAAGCAGAAAAGATGTGGTAAGCTTATCCAACCCTCCTGTCTCGCTTTCCGGCATTTCCATTACAGTTCCTGCCCATTCGAAAACCGGCATCATACGTTTCACATCATCCGATTTTATAAACGGGTGCAAACGGACCAGAGAAGCCAACAGCAAATCAAGATAAAAACTCTCCTGTTCTTCCGTTAACCGGCCCATAAAAGAGACCAAACCGTCTATATCCGCCACATCCGGAAGACGCCTGCCTTCCTGTATAAGCGGTTCTTTTTCCATCCTGTCCATCATTCAGATCCTATTTTCGGACAAATATAAACAGAAAACCGGACAAACCCCTCATCATTTCAAGGTCTTCCTATACTCGGCCGGAGTCATTCCGTATTTTTCCCGGAAGATACGCTGATAAGTACGCACGTTATTGAAACCCGAATCGATAGCGACCGCCTCGACCGTATAATTTTCGAAATCTTTCAACAGGACAAGCGAGTATTCAAGTCTCAAGCTATTGATATAACCATTGAAATTTTCCCCGGCAAAAGCTTGCAACAGCGGGGATATGCGGTTTTTACCAACAGGAGTCAACCGGAGGATCATATCTCTCGTCAGATCCGGATTCAAGAACAACTGTTCACCACGGATTTTCAAATCCAATTCTTCAAAATATTTCCTGTCGCCATCATCCGGTTCCACTTTCACCGCTTCGGCTTCCCGATCGTTCCCGATCCCGCCATCCACATCAAAGGTAACAGGTTCTTCCTCCATATCTTCCAACTGACGAATCCGTTCACGTGCAACTTGCAGTTCACTACGGTAAGAAAGATAAAGATCGATCTGCTGCGCCATCAGTTTGTTTTTACGGTCTACAATCCGGGAATGGCGAACGATCAAAATAAAGATGACACCGACCAAAGCAAGTACCCGGCCACGACAGAGGTCACCACTCTGTGCCATCTCAACTCTTCCACCTGCAACTCGATCTGCCGTTCCTTTTCACGCGTATCCAAAAGAGTTGCCATCTCGAGTGCATGATTTTCATTGTTCCTATGGTTCAAACTATCGGTCAGGGCCAAAGCGGTTTTATAGTAGACTACCGACTCCTCTTTTTTTCCCGAACGCAGGTAAGCATCCGCCAAAACCAAACAGGCCTCCTTACGCCGTACACTGATACTATCTTCATACAGGGCAACATCTGTCAAGGGAAGTGCTTTCTCGATCAGCTTGCCATACTGCCGCATATCTTCGTAATAATCGATCTCCAGCCGGATCATCTCCGGATCACTGTCTACCAACGGATTTTCCCGCATCTTCGCGAACCATTCCCTACCTTTTCCTGCCTGTCCCAGCAACACATAGAGGTTTGCCAACCTACCGTCCACCACCCCCTCTCTGGAAAGAAAGGCCTTCTCCGGTATCTGCAGTGGATAGCTCCGCCTTTCAGGGGACGCAGCCTTTCGACACACGCCTGCATCTCACGAACTGCCTCAAGTGCTCCCTCCAGCTTTCCATCTTCACACAACCATTCCGACAAATTTTGGTAATAGAGGTAAAGTTTCATCTCGTCTGACACAACAGGCTGCCCCATTCCCCGTTTCCTTTCGATCTGTTGGCGGCAGAACTGCAACGCCTCCTCCATAGCCTTATAGGCCTCTTCCGGATTTCCCATAGCCCGATAGACACGGGCGATAGCCCAATAAGAATTATGATTGTTATCCTTTTGTTTGCCAGCCCGGTCGATTACATCAATCATAGAACGTGCATACCGGATCGCCTCCTCATACTCGCCGGTGGCAATCATCGACTCCACCAGGTTCTTGCACATATTGAAATAATACTGCGTGTTGTTACGCACCGAATCGTCTTCCAATACCAATTTACCCCATTTCACCGCCACACGTTCCATATTCTTGGCAGAACCGTATATCTGGGCACGTGTCCAATTGATCTGATAAGTCGGGAGCAATTTCCGTTCCTCGGCCACATCCAACATATACAACGCCTTGTCCGGGTCCGACAAGACAGTCTTCCGGATCTCCCCGACTGTCAGCAAACTATCCGGTATATCATCATAAGCAGGTGCATTGCACACCTGCTTAATGTTCTTACCCGGTAAGAACAAGCAAATCAGCAACAGGAATAGAGTATTGTAGAACTTCACCATGTATTTGTTTTTAGGGGGGCAAACTTACTACAAAAAAGTTATATTCAGAAACATTACTTCAATACAAAAACTCCAGTACCCACAACGGAAGCTGGTTGACGGCAAACATTTCGCATGCCATACCGACTTTGACCGGTTGCAGACAGCACGCCTCCTCTTCATCCGCCACGCATACGAATCAGCTCGTCGATAAGATCCCGGAGTTTGCGGTTTTTAAACCTAACCGTATATTTATGTTTCATGACCAACAGAAAGACAATATCAACCAAAACCAGGATCACGACTACAAGCAACAGGATCTCTCCTGCATCGAGCGTGATTGTTTCGGGGAAATTTCCATCTGCTGTTATCCGTATAAAATTCATGATTGATTAATTAAAGGGTTGCATAACAAACCACAAAAAAAACATTTCTTTCATTTCCCTGCAAACCAATCCACCAGTAAGATATCACAATTTGTCACAAGTTTATGACAAATAGTCCTCAAGGTTAAAAATCAAGCGCTACCACACATTCGAGGGAGTATTTATCGCCTATAGGGACTATTTGTCATAGTCGTTCCGAATCCATCCCCGACCTTTATGCCGCAATTCTAACCCGCCGGTATAAGCCGGTCAAATCGCAATATCCACAAGACGAAGTCCGGCCATTCCGCCGACATTCGGAAAACCTCCGGACTTCGTCTTTTTCCAGACAATAACAGTTTGACATTCTGACAAGGAAAAAGGGGTATTCAATGTCGAGAAGAAACGTTAAAAAATATTACCCGCTATAGTAATTCCAAAAAGATGGGGTAGTAATCCGATTTACATGGGATAGTAGTATCATTTTGACAGAACGAAATTTTTAATTTATACAATATATAATATGCTAAACACACACAAAGATTGGATGGCCGGCAAGAGTGCGACGGTTAATAATAAGGATGACTTGATTCAGCTAATCAAATGGCGATCTGTAGCATCTGCGATAAAACCGATGCTGAAAACTGCGGACAATGCTCATCTAAGTACAAAAGATGTACTGTTTGAACAAAACAAAGATTAACAAAAGAACAACAAACGTAATAAATATGAATTTATTAATAAAAAATCTAAAATCGACAATATTGCTTGTTTTAGACCGATACCGGTCTAAAATCGGCATTTGGCTGCTGGGAATGGTACTGCTGGGGATAGGACAGCAGGCTGAGGCGGCAGACTGGAATCTGACGAAAAAAAGCAATTACGTTGTTACAGATCATCCTCAAGATGGATATGTGACATTCAAGATTATCTTTTATGATGATGACGGAGATAACGAATATGTAAAACCTGGAGACGGACATCTATATGTCAATGGTACAGAAATCATGACATACGGCTCCCCAACTACAGGTGTGGATGTGCCTGTAGCAAGAGCAAATGTAACCCTGCACAAAGGCTATTTCGAATTCAAGAGTAAAGATGGCACAGAAACAGCTGAAGGAGGAGACCACTGGTATGAATTTAACCGCGATGGGAAGTATATCACCTATATGACCTTCGACTGGTACTATCCGAAAGATTATGAGGGGGTAGATATGAAGTTCAAGGTAGATGTAGATATTACGGTAAACAACCAAAAGGATCAGGAGTTCAATGATGAAATAGGTTCCGCTAAAGGCCGTTCATTCAACAATCCAACATTAACTCCCCCGCAACTTTCCAGTAACAACCCTGGAAAATATGAATTAAGTTACTCGATACCAAACAATCCGATCAATATTTGGAATTCTGAAGATAGTAAAACTATTAGTTCCACTAACACAAGTGGCACGCTGCTCGCTGATATTGATGACACATCAAGGGAGTATGATTTCCAAGTTCAATACAAACTGAACAAAAAATATAATAGTAAATGGTACTCAACCAAACAGACCATACCAGCTTTCCAACAAGCCATCGGCTTCGATGCTATGGATGTGGAAGGCGGTAACACCAAGTTGACCTGGAAAATCAACAACAAGGATAAAAACTGTCAAGTAGGAGACAAATTCGAAATCCAACGTGCGAACAACCCAGATTTCAATCCGTCGACGCTGGTGGGTTCTATCGATTTCTCAATAAACAGAGAGGTCTACGAAATGCTTGATGAAAGTGGCAATCAGAATGCCAACGGGAAACAATACTACCGCATCCGCCGTAACAAGCAACAATCATGGGGATGGAATATCAGCGAAGAGGACACCATCACCAAGAACATTTCCCATCGGAAAGTCGTTTCCGCCACTGCCGAACGCTTCGATTGGCCTAACGGGCAGAACAAAGCTCGAATTACTTGGAAATTAAACGAATTGAAGAACAAGAAGGATAGTCTTAATGCCGTATGGAGCAAAGATTCCAAAATTATGATCAAACGTACCATGAACAACGGGATGGGAAGTATTACTCATACCCTCCTGACGGCAGGAGACACAACGAAAACGGAATATATCGATGAGTTGAACACCATGTGTACGGAGTACAGCTATGCCGTCTACGTACAACCCGGCAACAGCAATTTTGAAATACAATCCGAAATCCCGGCTCAACTGAGTGGTGAGCCGATTGTCCCGACCGTATTGGGGCAGATTGAGACGCTCACCGCCTCCAAAGGTTACTACCCCGGTTACACACAGCTCAACTGGACGACTGACGGCAAGGCTGTCGATAAGTTCTACATCTTCCGCCGCATCTACAAGCAAGGGCAGGACAAAGATGCCAACTGGGAAAATATCGATATGAAAGAGGGTGGAGCTACAAAAAACTATGTTCATACAGACGAGAAAGGACATCCTGGCTACATCTATGAATACCGAGTCGCTGCCGTAACAATCTGTGCAGGCAAAGAGGTGAGCAACAACTCCCCTATCGACCGTGGTTTCCGCAGCCCAACCGGTATAGTCAGCGGTAAGATTACCTTTGCCTACGGCGATGCCGCCCCCGGCGTGGTCGTGAGACTCACCGGCACAGACATCCAAGCGGGACATAGCTTGCAGTTCGACGGCAGCAGTACGGTACAGACGAAAGAGGAGATGGAACAACCAGAAAACTTCACCGTACAGGTATTCGTCCGTCCCGAATCAGCAGGACAGAATGCCACAATCGTCAACAGTAGCGTTTATCGCTTAAGTTTGCAAGATGGAAAACCGGCATTCAGCGCTAACAATGGTACAACATGGGTGACCGCCCCAGAAGCCCTCAAGGTCGGTAGTTTTACAAGTCTGACAGCCGTCTATTCGACCACCGGTAGCTGGACACTCTATATTGATACCATCCAAAAGGTTTCACAAAACCCTGCCACCCGCCCGGCTCCTACTCCGTCCATAGTAACGCTCGGAAAAGGCTTCAAAGGACATATCGATGAAGTGCGCCTTTGGGATAAGACAATGGAGTTGGATGAAATCAAGAGTACCTACGACCGCGTGTTAAACGGTAACGAGACAGGATTGAAAGCCTATTGGCGCTTCGATGAGGGCGTGACAGATGAATGTTACGACATCTCCTATACCGCTTCGACCTACAATGCCAATCACTGTACGATTAGCAACGCCATAGTCAGTGACGTGGTACCAAACTCCAACCAGTTAGGTTTGAAAAGCGTGACCGGAACAGACGGCGTATTCACCGTCACCGGTATCCCCTACGAAGGGAATGGCTCAACCTACACTCTGACTCCCTCCTATCCGAACCATACGTTCAACCCGAGTTCCAAGACTGTCACCATAGGAAGCACAACTTCTTCAATCTCCGGTCAAGACTTTACAGACAACTCAGCCATCAAGATTGACGGTTATGTATTCTACGAAAACAGTACTATTCCAGTACAAAATGCCATGTTCAAAATCAACGGGGAATTAGCCACCAGTGGCGACGGCAGTCTGATAAGGAGTAACGATAAGGGCAAGTTTGAGTTCAGCGTCCCTATCGGCCGTCAGCGTGTCGAGGTCGTGAAAGACAATCACGTCTTTAAAAACGACGGTGTGCTGATCAACGAGAACAGCGAAGCAGGCGAATATATCAATTTCGAACAGCCGATGAGCGACCTCCGCTTTTGGGATCAGACGAAAGTAAAACTGCTCGGTCGCGTGGCTGGTGGTACAGTCGAGAGAGACAAACCGCTTGGCTTCTCGCTTTCGAAAAACAACCTCGGCGACAACATCTGCCTGAAACTGACTTTGGAAGAATACCCCTCTGCCGAGATGAATACCAATCCGGAAGATAGCTTGATGGTCCATTACAACAGTAAGCACTCCAATAATGTGGAATACCAAAAACAGCAGATCCTAATCCATGCGGACAAAAAGACCGGTGAGTTCATCGCTTGGCTCTATCCTGAAAAATACAAAGTGGAAGAGGTACATGTGGACGGTTGGGACAACCTTATAAACGGAAAAAACGAGACACTCACGTTGGATAACTGCTTTGAGGGGGAAATTTCCGAATACACCGACGAGGAGGGAACAACCCACCGCTACGCTTACAACTCTGAGTTCAATTACAACCACCGAGTCAATCCCTCACTGACCTACGTGCAATTGGCATACACTGGTGGCGAACCACTCGAATACTTCGGCGATGCCACCTTCATGACAACGACTATGGATGGAGATAATCAAGAGGTTACGCTCTACGACAAAGAGAGTAAGAGCTATCTGTTTGGAAAGCCGGTCTTCCACAAAGCAAGCTACATCTTCCGTGTTTCCAGCCACGAGGATTACTATTATAATAAGAAAAGCATTGGCGATAACATCGTGGTAGATCAAGTGCCGACACAAGGTGGCGACCTGAAGATCACAAACGAGATGAACCAGGAAACGGCAGGCAGTGCCACCCTCGATGATACCGGAGTGGCCGAAGTGAAAATCGAGGTGAACAGCCCAGACATTAGCGGAGCCAATGGTGGCTTGAAGAAACTGGACTTCGCAGTTGGCAGCACTACTGCAGAGCAGTTGGTAGCCTACGTTCTCGGTTCACGTTCGCGCGGTAGCAGTTTCGTCTCGGCTGGTCCGATCCGCTTGATGAACATCCTTCGCGATCCTCCCGGAAGCCACAGTTATTCCTATTGTGAAAAGGGGCAGACCTATACCTACCACTCTTCGTACGCGACCGGCAAGGCACATAAAGGAAGCGAACGGGTCAACAGCTATTTTGGCGGTGAGTTTGAGACTGGTGTCGGCTTCATCACCAAGAACGAAGCGATCAACACAGTCGGTATCGTAGCAGAACAGGAGGCCTCTAGCAGCAATGCCAATGGAGAAACTTTCTCCGTCACGACCACCAACCGCTACCAGACAAGCGATGACCCGTTGTATGTCGGTGCCGACGGCGACCTGTTCCTCGGCACAACCAGCAATATCGTCTATGGCCCAGCTGATAACATCACAGTCATGACCAAAACGGAGTACAAACGTTTGGAGGAGGCCGGAAGCGATAGTGGTATCTATGGTGAAGAGCACCAGATATTGGCAACAGCCGGCGATTTTGTTCTGGCAAAACGTATTGCATTAAGCCTTGGTTTATATCACGATACCTTCTTTGCCTACCCGCAAATTTACATCAAGAACACGCTGTTGAATAATATCCGTGCCCTGCGTAACAGCATGTTCGCACCTTTCGGCACAACGGAGTCACAAGCCAAAGCGATGGCAAATGCCCAGAATCAACCGGTCTACATTACCTACCGGAAAGCCGATGAAAAAGGGTATGGTGAAGACAACAAAATCAATAAGAATGAAAACAACGTCGAACTGGATGAGGGTGGATATGCTTCCAATGGTGATAGCTATATGGTTGTATGGCCCGACGGTGCTTACTCCGGAACTTCCGATACCATCTATGTCCTGAACCAAAGTATCCGACAGTGGGAAAACTTGTTGGCACAAAACGAAAGGGAAAAAGCCGAGGCAACAGACTTAGTTAAAAACTATTCATTCCACGCCGGTGGTATGCTTGAAGAGGCTGAACAACTATCTCACGTGACGGAACATACCTATACCTACAACCTGATTGCCGGCGGAGGTGCCACAGGTGATGTAGGCTTCCGCGTAGCCGGTGTTGGTTTAATTGCCTCCATCGAAGAGTTGGGCTACAGCACGAAAGACACAGAAGAGAGCAGTTCGTCCGAAGAATCTCGCACAGCAGGCTTCGTTCTGGCTGACGAGGGCGATGACGACTATCTGAGCGTGGATGTATTCCGTGTGAAAGCCCCAGAAGAAAACGACGATTTTAATAACAAATGGAACGGCGATTTGGGAGAATATGTCAAAGGAAAGCAGTATGGCAGCTTCGTGTTCCGCACAACAGCTGGCGCCACCAGTTGTCCGTATGAAGGCGAACTGAGAACGGAATACTACAATCCGGGTACCCTACTCAACACAGCAACCTTGAAAATCGAGAACCCGAAGATCTCGGCTGAAAAACCGGTAGTTAGCAACGTTCCGTCCGATCAGGCAGCCAAGTTCGTGCTAAACCTCTACAACGAGTCAGAAGCAGCCGAAGGTTGCTATTTCAACCTCTCGATCGTGGATGCTGCCAACCAGAAAGGTGCCAAATTTTCGATTGACGGTGTACCATTGGCAGACAAGCGTGGTATCCTGGTCAATTATGGCGAAGTATTGCAAAAGACATTGGAAATCCGTCGAGGTACAGAGTATGACTACGAAGACCTGGCCATTGTGCTCAGTTCGCAGTGTCAGGCAGACCCGACCGGCTTCCAGGAAATCATCGCCGACACGGTTTACATCTCCGCCCACTTCATCCCGTCGTCTTCGGACATCAACATCAAAAGCCCGACAGACAAGTGGACGCTGAATACCAACTCGTCGAAAGATTCGACTGGCAAGTACTATATGCCGTTGACCATCGACGGGTTCGACGTGAACTTCCAGGGATTCCACCACATCGAAGTGCAGTATAAGGCCTCTTCGGAAGCCGACACGCGCTGGACGAACATCTGTAGCTTCTTCACCGACACAGCCTACTACAAAGAAGCATCCGGCACGAAAGCGTTTATCGAAGGTCCGACCATCACCACTCGCTTCTTCGGAGCCGAGGACCAGAACTACGACATCCGCGCCGTGACCTTCTCAAAGGTAGGCAACGAGTTCGTGACGAAGGAATCGCCCGTTATCACCGGAGTGAAGGATACGAAACGGCCTGTCGTCTTCGGCAATATCGAACCGGCAGACGGTGTGTTGGGAGTAGAGGACGAAATCCGCCTAACCTTCAACGAGACCATCGCCGAAGGTATATGACGGAAGTAAAGAACTTCCGCGTGACCGGAACCCGCAATGGCTCGAACGGTGACCACTCGACGGCACTGACATTCGACGGACGCAACTCGTACCTCGAAACGCAGGTGACACGCAACCTCGAAGCCAAAGACGTGACCGTAGAAATGTGGATCAACCCATCTGCCTCCGGACAAGATATGACCCTCTTCAGTCATGGTGACGCGACCAACGCACTGGAACTGACTTTGGCAAAAGACAACACGCTGAAAGTCCGTATCGGCGAACTGGAATACTCATCCAGAGGATTAAACGTAAAACTGGACGAATGGCAACACATAGCCATGACCTACCAAGCTGCCAACCAGCAGTTATCCGTCTACTTCAGTGGACAGGAGGTAGTGACAGGCGTACAGACCGTCCCCTACAGCGGTATCGGCCCGATGAGATTCGGACGGAGCCTCAAGGGCGGAAACTACTTCGCCGGACAGATGCACGAAGCACGCGTCTGGACCAAAGTAGTCGAAATGACAGACCTGATCGCCAACTCGTTGCGTATCTACACCGGACGCGAAGCCGGATTACTGGCCTACTACCGGATGAACGAAGGCAAGGGTGACATGGCGATGGATAAATCGCAAGGTGCGACAGCCTATATGTACGGTGCAACCTGGAGTACGCAGGACGGCAAATCGCTTTCTTTCAACGGTAAGGATGCAATCGCAGTGGTCAATTCTTCACGTGTGGCAATTACCGGATCAAGTGATTACACGCTGGAATTCTGGTTCAAGGCAGCGGCCGATCAGAAAGAAGATGCCGCCTTGGTGGCCAACGGAAAGGGCGTCGGCGAAGAAAGTAACGGAAATACAAACAAGGTATTCGTCGGTTTCGTGGATAACGAACTCTTATTCCGCAATAACGGGTATGAACAAAAGGTTGCTGGTAACTTCCGTGACGGCGCATGGCACCATTTCGTACTGGCCGTGAACCGGACGGCAGGTAATGCCCAAATCTTCATGGACGGTGTGTTGAACAGCTATTTCGACGCTTCTAATGTCGGTGGTTTCAGTGCAACACAACTCTATGCCGGTGCACGCCGTTGGACGGAAGCAGAGCAGATGGTCAACCATACGGATATGCATTTGGACGGAGCGATCGACGAATTGCGCATCTGGAACATGGCCCTGCCGGCTTCGACAGTTTCCAACAACTACAATATATCACCGGAAGGAACAGAGATGGGATTGATGATGTACCTGCCGTTCAGCAAGTATATCACGAACAGTGCCAATATACAGGAACTGGTTTACAGCGGAGACGACCTGGTAACCGACTCGACTTTGGTTACGCTGGAGAAAGCAGTGGCGACCAGCGAAGTACCTCCTGTTTGCAAGAAAGCCCCCGAAACATCCATTCCGTTTACATTCGTCGTAAACAAGGATGCGTTGGTGATCAATCTGATGGACACACCCGAAGCGATCGAAAAGACAACTGTCAATTTCACGGTGAAGGATGTGAGCGACTTGAACGGCAACTTGATGGAAAGCCCGGTTACATGGAGCGCATACATCGACCGTAACCAGCTGAAGTGGAGCGAAAAGTCCGTGACGAAAGAGAAAAAACTAAACGCGACCATGACATTCGCCGTGGATGTGGAGAACCACGGAGGAACGGTGAAGAACTTCACGATCGAAGGCTTACCCGCCTGGTTGGATGCCATGCCTGAATCCGGCTCTATTGATCCGCAGGGACGGGAGACAATCCTCTTTACCGTGGACGAAGGGACGAATGTAGGCCGATATGACGAAGTGATCTATGTCAAAGGTGACAACAATGTGGCCGAATCCCTGCCTGTAACATTGAAAGTGTTTGATGAACAACCAGACTGGACGGTCAATCCGGGAGATTTCGCCTATAACATGAACGTGTACGGACGGATCCGTTTCAACAAACTGTTTTCTGCAGATGCAGAAGACATGTTGGCGGCCTTCGATGCAGGCGGACGTTGCATAGGTGTAGCGAACAGCCAATATCTGAAGGATAATGATATGTGGTACGTCTTCCTGACAGTCTACAGCAACACGAACCGCTTGGCGGCAAACCAGATCGAGTTCCGTTCATGGGATGCCAGCACAGGACTTGTCTATACGGCTTATCCTTCGGAAGAGATTTCATTCGAAAGTGATAAGGTTTGGGGTACGGCCTCCGCTCCGATCATCTTCGACGGAGAAGAACGTGTGGTACAGAATATAGACCTGATCAAGGGCTGGAACTGGATATCCTACAACGTAGCAAGCGAGCTGTTCTCCGACCCGGCAAGCGTCTTGAGCAAAGCGATCTTTGCAGGTGACGAACAGGTGAAAGACGAGACAAACGGTATCTACATGACGTATGACGGCGTACGGAAGCAATGGGTCAACAACGATCCGGCCCAAGCATTGAAATTCGACAACCGCCATATGTTCCTGCTTCAGTCTCCGATGGTACAGAAATTAAGCGTTTCAGGTTTGGCGATCCACGAAAAGGAAAACCTGAAGTTGGATATCCTCCCGAACTGGAACTACATCAGTTATCTGAGCACCGTCAACCTGCCGATCTCAGAGGCTTTGGCCGGATTCGAGGCCGTGGAAGGCGATATCATCAAATCGCAAGACCGCTTCTCGATGTATGGAGAAACAACCGGTTGGTTAGGCAGTCTGACGTATCTGGAACCGGGCAAAGGATATATGTTGTTCAGCAAGAACAAAACGACATTGACCTACCCGGATGTAACGGCAGGAACCACTACACGCAGTACGATCAGCACCCGTTCAGCCGGTATGCCGGTCGAAACCATGGCCGAACAGGCCGGACAGTATGCAGCCAATATGTCTGTAGTCGCAACAGTCGCCGACAATATGCCGCTTTATTCCGGAGACCGCTTGCTGGCTTATGCTAATGGAGAGCTAAGAGCAGAAGCGATGGTGACAGAACGTCCGTCCGATGGCGAATCGCTCTTCTTCCTCAGTGTAGGAGGTGATCGTAACGAAGGCATTTCGTTTGCTCTCGAACGTGGCGGGGAAATCATCGCAGAGACATCTCCGATGTTGGACTATGCAGCCAATACCGTAAGAGGTGACATCGAACAGCCGATGATCATCGACTTTATCAACGACCTCGAAATATCGGTTTATCCGAATCCGTTCGAACACGAGCTGAACTTCATGCTCAATGCCAAGTCGGGCGATAAAGTGGAAATCATGCTTTACACGATGGCTGGACAAATGTTCCACCGCTACCAGACTACGGCAGCTGCCGACGGCTACATACATCACCGCTACCATGCGGCAGCCGATATGTCGAAAGGTATCTACATGGCGACAGTCATCATAAACGGTGAAAGACATGTCTATAAAATCAGTAAAAGGTAATACAAAAACAAGATGAAACAATACATTTATCAAATGATGATCTTGGCAGTCTCCACATGTTTGTGGAGCTGTCAGGACGATGATCCTAAACCGACGGTCGTTGAAGAACCGGATTGGAAATTGGAGTTGGTGGAAAACGATCCCGAACCGGAATGGGAAATGCCGGAAAGCGGAATCTATCAGTTCAGTATGACCGGCATAATGAAACTGTCCGATTTCCTCGAAGGATATGCAGACGAGACAGACGAAGTCTCTGCATTTATCGGCAATGAATGCCGGGGTGTAGTCAAAGCACAAGAATATAACGGGGAAAAGTTATTTTTCCTCTATATCCGGGGAAACTCGGCTGAGACACAAAAAGTGACTCTCAAATATTACAGTGCCAAGAACAAAAAATTATATGTCTGCAACGAGCTGTTCGACTTCGTACAAAACGGCACATATGGCAAGATTTCCGACCCGGCCATTCCTCCATTCGAAGAATCCGGAAAGTACCCGGAAGTGATGAGTGCCACTGTGGCTTTAGCCGAGTCACTGCCTTTCGAACGACGGGACAAAGATATTCTGGCAGCCTTCGTAGGAGAAGAATGCCGGGGTGTAGGGACGTTGACCGAAACAGATGGGCGTAAAGTGTACCATTTTGAAATACGAGGTAAAAAAGGAGAAAACGCACCTGTCTACTTCATGTATTACAGCCTGCAGACCAGTGGTATCTATAAGGCTTCCGAATCTTTCCCCTTCGCCGACGAAGGGGTGAAAGGTTCCGAAGAAGAACCGTTCACGATATCTTTACAACCGGTTGTAAATTGACATTAAACTCCAACAAAAAGGCGGCCTCGTGAGGAGACCGCCTTTTCCAAACGCAACGAATAAATTATTAATTACTTACACACTTATTATTTCTTACAGTCGCAAGAAGAGTAAGCCACTAACATCCAAACCAATTTTTCCTGTTCCTTCAGGTAATCGCTCATCAATGCTACTGTCGCCTCATCTCCGGATTCGGAAGCCAGAGAAAGCAATTTACGTTCTTCTGCAATAAACTGCCCGTAAGTGTTCAGAACGTTTTCCAACGCTTCGTCTGCACAAGATACGCCCGATACTTCCTTTACTTTGGCAACTTTCAGATATTCACTGAATTTATTAACTGGAACACCACCCAACATCAGGATACGCTCAGCCAGTTCGTCCACCTTTTCGGCGGCATCATTATACATATCTTCGAATTTACTGTGAAGAACAAAGAAACCGTGTCCCTTGATATTCCAGTGAAAACCACGAAGGTTGGTATAGAATACCTGATAATCGGCTAATAACTGTTGTAATGCTTCAACTACTTTGCCTGCTGCAACTGCGTCCAAATGGATATAATCTAATGTCTTCATACTACTTTACTTTTTAATTGTTATACTTTTTGTTTTTCTTGTATTGCAAAGATACATCAGATATAAGTACTTGTCAAACAGATAATTTTTATACCGGAATAGACATACTCTATCGTATTTCGATAAAACAGATTACCGGTCCGATGCCGGAGACACAGCATTCACCTCCTGAGGCAGCCAAACGGCCATCTCTCCTTTACACGGTGCGCCCAGGCATAGTAAGGGATCAAGGTCAACGTCACATCTTCGGCAGAAAGACGCCCGTCCCGGCCATAGCTCAAAGCCTGCGCCGCCACCTTGATCTCATCGATACCATACAATAAATCAGATTTGCGTTCGACCGTAAATGCAGGTTTCCGGTTCATTAATACATTCATGACACCAAAGCTATTATCAGGCCATTCGGCACAGTAAACGACAGGGCCACGCTCTACGGCTACACGCCCGCGATCGGCCTCCACCTTCACGTTGGCTTTGACCATGCGAGGCTCCATATCGAAATGGACCTCCACCACATCCCCTTTCTTCCACTGGCGGGTAATCGAGAAATAGCTTTATCCAGATAACTTTCTACCGGTTCGCCGTTTACCTTGACAGAATAGCCCAATTGTTTACCATCAGAAAACATATACAGGTCGCTCGGAACCACTTCGCCCCTTACCCAACCCGGGACACGTATTTTCAACGTAAAATCTTGCTTACCTTAGGAGCCATATCCAAACGGACATCGCCATCCCAGGGGTATCCGGTACTTTGAGTCAGCTTTAAGCTCTTGCCACCAACTTTCAGATCGGAAGAATTACTCATAAAGAGATTGACATATACATTTTTGTCATGAACTGCATATATATACCCCGGCAGCGAAGGAATAAAGCGGCAAATATTAGACGGACAACAAGCGCAACCGAACCAAGGTTTACGCTGATGCTGACCGGTCGATGCCAAAGGGTTCGGGTAAAAAAATCCATTGCCTTCAAGGGAAACACCCGAAATCAGGCCGTTATATAAGGTACGTTCCAGCACATCATAATATTTGGATTCGCCATGAAGCAGGAACAAACGATAGTTCCAATATACATTCCCGATTGCGGCACAGGTTTCACAATAGGCCGATAGGTTCGGTAGTTCGTAGTTCTTACCAAAGGCCTCTCCATTATTAGTAGCGCCTATACCGCCTGTAATATACAATTTCTTTGTCACCACATTCTCCCATATACGGTCGATCGCATGGACATATCCCGTATCGCCCGTCAAAGCAGCCACATCTGCCATACCGGAATACATATAAGCGGCCCGGACAGCATGCCCGACTGCCTCATCCTGCTCCAACACAGGTTTGTGCGCCTGGCTATAGGCATCCTTACGTTCCGTATATCCCCGTTTGTCAAGGAAGAATTTGGCAAGGTCGAGATATTTCTTCTGTCCCGTCACCAAATAAAGTTTACAGAGTGCCATCTCGGCAATCTGGTGACCCGGTACACGGACGAGTTGCCCGGGCTTGTCGCCTATCGCTTTCTCGACACAATCGGCATATTTGATCGCCACATCCAAAAATGTCCTTTTACCGGTTGCCTGATAATGTGCGACAGCTCCTTCGACCATATGGCCCAGATTATAAACTCATGACTCAGGTCTTCCACTTTTTCCCATCGTTTACTACCCGCCCATTCATGCGGATGTTGCGGTTCATGGTACGGGCAGTATACAGATAACCGTCCGGTTCCTGTGCAGCCGCCACTACCATCAATACGCTATCGATATACTTGTCCAGCTTCTTATCAGGGTAAGTCTGCATCGAATAGCTTGCCCCCTCGATTGTTTTATACACATCCGTGTCATCAAACGAGAAACCTTCAACCTTATAATCGTTACTGGGATGAGCCGCTTTTGCAAAGTTTTCATATCGCCCAGTCTCTTCGCATTTGCTGAACGCAAGCGGTATAGTCACCTCACGGCTGGCTTTCAGTCTTTGCCCCCAAAAGCTATCGGTCACTTTTACAGATGTGAAAGGTACAGGCGTAATCGGATATCCGCCATCATGTGTCTGCGCACCGCCAGCCAGACTGATTCCGGCAAGTGCAAGTAATAAGATTCGTTTCATATTCAATATCAATTTACTTTCCATTCGATCACACCGCCCGACTCACCTTCCTGCAACTGGACAACCAGCTTCAATCCGGTAGTTTTCACAGGAGTAAAATCGACAGAATTATAGCAATCCTTCCTGCAACCGTATTCACCTTTAGCCTCGACATCCTTCCAGCCGCTTCCTGCCTTATACTGTACTTTCCAGCTTGCCGGAACACGGTAATTTCCATCGTAATGATCGAAATCGAGCCAGTAGACCTGAACATTCCGGACCATCTCCGGACGGTCGAACACATACTCGATCGATTCCTGTGTCCCTTCTTTCAACCAAAAATACCAGTAAGGTTTCGACATATCATCCGAACTCTTTGGGTCCCATTGATCATTCACTCCGTAACACCACTCACGGCGTTCACAAGCAATGCCGTCTTTTTGGATCGGCGCACTGACAATCGTGTAAGACTTCGCACGGGAAGCGATGTCGGGCTCCGGCGTCGGTTTAGCATAACCGGCTGAAGCCGGAATCCAGACAGCCATTTCAGCATTACCGCGATTATTCCAGGTTGAATAAGGAATCAGTTTCACCGGGACTTCCGTTTCCGAGACCATACCATTTTCTTTATTACGATCTAATTCCTTTACCGTAGTACTTAGCTCCACGATACCATTCAACTTCTCTTTTTCATATTGACAGGTAAAATCGGCATCTTCCGGAAGATATTTATTGAACACATGACGATCAGGCATATCCACCCCCTCCAGGCAATACACGACCGGCCCGCGTTCAACGGCCAGCAAACCTTGATCTGCCCGTACCTTCTCATGCGCTTTTACCCGCCGGACATCCATTGGCATACGAAGTTCGATGACATCGCCCGGCTCCCACTCCCGTTCGATCACGACATATCCATGATGCGCTTTCTCTTTCAAGGGTGTTCCATTTACAAAAACGGCACAAGGTTCCCTGTCTCTCTTTATATATGTATATAGATCGCTTCCGGGAACCGGTTCATTACCTGTCCAAGAAGGAATACGAAGTTTCAAACTGAAAGAAGAAGCCTTTCGCGGTGAAACAGTCAATTTGACCAGTCCATCCCAGGGATATTCCGTATTCTGAACCAATGTGACCGTATCGTTCGCCAAAGCAACCCGGCTCTCACTACCTACATATAAATTCACATAGAGACTATTTCCCTGTGTCGCATACATATATTGGGGAACAGAAGCCATAAAACGGGTTACATTACCCGGACAGCAGGCACAGCCGAACCAGGGAGCCCTTTCGTGCTGTCCCATCGATTCAAGAGGATTGTCATAGAAGAACTTGTCCCCGCTTAATGATACGCCCGAAATCACGCCATTATACAAAGCACGTTCCAGCACATCTATATATTTGGCATCTCCCGTTGCCAGAAACATACGTTGATTCCAATATACATTGGCAATGGAGGCACAAGTCTCGCAGTAGGCGCTATGATTGTGCAATTCATATTCCGGGCCGAAACCTTCTCCTTGCGCACGCGATCCGATACCTCCCGTTATGTATAGTTTTTTAGTCGCCATATTATCCCATATCCGGCAGATCGCATGGAAATAGGCAGTGTCTTTCGTCAACGCCGCGACATCGGCCACACCGGAATACAGGTAACCGGCACGGACAGCATGCCCCACAATCTCCTCCTGCTGCAAAATCGGCATATGATCTTGGCTGTAGGCATTCAGGCGATGCCCATCCGTACCCCGCCCGGTTTCTTCAACGAAATATTTTGCCATATCCAGATATTTCCGGTCTCCGGTCACTTTATACAGTTTGGCAAGTCCCATTTCGATAATCGGATGGCCGGAGGGTACATGTTTCTGCCTTTCGTCCGGACCGAAATCCTTACAGACCAAATCTGCATTTTTGATGGCGACATCAAGCAGGCTACGTTTGCCTGTCGCCTGATAATGGGCCACGGCAGCCTCATAAAGATGCCCGCTGTTATAGAGCTCATGGCTGTTCAGTTTTCCCAACGGCGTGTCCCCCACCAGCGATTCAGCCGTTCGCATTTATTCGTCACACAGGTAGTCAGGTAGCCGTCCGGTTCTTGTGCCGCTCCGATCAACGTAATGACACTGTCCAGGTAAGCATCCAAATTCGGATCATATTTAATGGCAAGTGAATAGGACGCTCCTTCGATGATTTTATAAAGATCAGTATCGTCGAACGGAAAATCTCCCTTATGCTCCCCTTTGATCAGACCGCCAGCCAAAGCAAAGTTATCGAAACGTCCGTTTGCTTCACACTGCCTGAAAGCGGAAGGGATAGAGACAGTCCGGTTCACCTCGATACGGGGTGCCCAGAAATGATCCGTCACATGCACCTCTGTAAAAGGTACCTCGACTATAGGTTCGTCGGAATGATACGAAGTAGAATGACAGGAGCTGAAGGCAACTACGACTCCGATGGCTAACACTAACTTTTGCAGCATAGACTTTATTTGTTGTATGGTTATATATCTCAGTTAACAAACACAAAGAAAATCTATTTCTCAGACTTATAAAAGTATTTTGGCAATAAAATGTCTTTTTTACACAAATATTTCATCTGGCCTGCTTTTGCTTTCAAAACATAGATACTTTGAATACGAAACATATATGTTTTGAAATCGAATCATATATGTTTCGCATTGTATTTCATGATTTTTTCCTATCTTCGTAAAATTATCGATATAGAGTCCGTAACAACAAACAAAGAATATGAATATACAACAACTCGAATACATCCTGCTGTAGACACCTACCGCCATTTTGCCAAAGCTGCAGAACATTGCCGCGTAACCCAACCAACATTAAGTATGATGATCCAGAAACTGGAAGATGAACTGGGTGTGAAACTTTTCGACCGCAATATCCAGCCGGTCTGTCCTACCCCTGCCGGTCGTAAGGTGATCGACCAGGCACGCGTCGTCCTCTACCAGACTTCTCTGATTAAAGATATCGTAAATGAAGAAGAGCAATCTTTGAAAGGTACGTTCCGCCTCGCTGTATTACCGACGATCGCTCCTTATCTGCTTCCCCGCTTTTTCCAGCAAGTATCGGAGAAGCACCCCGATCTGGATATCCGTATCCTGGAAATGCAAACGGCTCCTACAACGAAAGCCCTCCTGAACGGAGAGATAGACGCCGCCATCATCGCGAACCAACCGACGGAGATGCAGCTACAGGGAGATATCCTATACTACGAACAGTTTTATGCTTATGTAGCCCGTAACGAAAGCGTGTTCAAGAAAGAGATGGTCCGTTCTGCCGATATCAGCGACGAACGTCTTTGGTTGCTGGATGAAGGACATTGTTTCCGCGATCAACTAATGCGCTTCTGTCAAATGGAAAAAGTCAAACTCCGCCAGGCAGCTTATCGTCTGGGAAGTCTGGAGACTTTTATGCGTATGGTAGAAAGCGGCAACGGCGTCACTTTCATTCCGGAGCTGGCTACCTATCAGTTAAGCGAACAGCAGAAAGAACTGGTACGCCCGTTTGCCATCCCCAAACCGGCACGTGAAATCGTCTGGGTAACCCGCAAAGATTTTATCCGGCATTCGGTCGCCGGTATTTTGATCGAAAGCATCCGAAAATCTATTCCAAAAGAAATGCGTACGCTGCAAGCGGGGTTGCGGGTGGTTTGAAACGGGACTGTTTTTCATGGGACGGGAGCAATCAAAAACAGCTTTCGTCCTATATCTCTCCGCATCATCCAACTTACCTAAATCAATCAAGAGACTATCCGGAATAAAAAACCACAGTAAAACAACAAGAATAACAATATGATACCTCTCAAGCCGGTTTTCATCCCATTTTGTAATGTTAAAAAATATTACCCGCTATACTAATTCCAAATATATGGGGTACTAATTCATTTTTCATAGGGTAGCAGTGACATTTTGACAAATAGCCGGATATCACAGTCCCGAATATTTTTGCGACAGGCAAAAAGAAACGGAAACAATCACCGATGTACTGCGAAATAAACATATGACCAATTCATGTCTATCTGGCAAAGAAGACACCCTGACGAAATAAATTTTTCGGATACAATGAAAAAAATTATCACTTTATGCTTGTAGTTTCCAAAAAAGCGTTACTTTTGCTGCGTATTTAAAAACAAAGAGACAAAATGAATCGATTTAGCTTTACATATTACTTTTATTACTTTTACTTTAGCAGAGTGAAGGCAGGAGTTTGTATGTAAAGCGTTGATGAATGAATGTATATATCAATAACAAAATATGAAGTCCTGCCGGTTTCGGTGGGACTTTTTTTTTAATGGACAATTGAGAATTGACAATTGACAATTTGAAAGACAAAAAAACAAAGAGAAGATGAAGAAGAAAGTAGCAATCCAGGGAATAGCCGGTTCGTATCACGACATAGCCGCCCGTAATTATTTCGAAGGTGAAGAGATTGAAATTATCGGTTGCAATACATTCAGAGATGTTATTTCAACCATCAAGAAAGATCCTTCCATTCTGGGAATGATGGCGATCGAAAATACGATTGCTGGTAGCTTGTTGCAAAACCATGAACTGATACGTGAAAGCGGTTTACAAGTTATCGGCGAATACAAACTGCGTATCTCCCACTCGCTGGTTGCACTTCCGGGAACCAATATCCACGATGTCAAAGAGGTCAACTCCCACCCGATTGCTTGATGCAATGTACCGATTTCCTCGATACGCTGCCCAACGCAAAAGTGGTCGAGAAAGAAGACACCGCCATGAGCGCCCGGTGGATTTCGGAAAACCAACTGAAAGGACACGCCGCCATCTGTGGGAAACTGGCTGCCCAGATCTACAACATGGAAGTTCTTGCCGAAGGGATCGAGACAAACAAACGAAACTTTACCCGCTTCCTGGCAATAGCGACCGGTGGACGGCAGAGAGATGCTCAAAGGTGAAGACAAAAACAAAGCGTCAGTCGTTTTCGCCCTCCCCCACACAGCCGGCAGCCTCTCCAAAGTTCTCTCTGTCCTTTCTTTCTACGACATGAATCTTTCCAAAATACAATCCTTGCCGATCATCGGCCGCGAATGGGAGTATCTGTTCTATATCAATCTGACATTTACGGATTACCTGCGCTACAAACAGGCATTGGATGCCATCAGACCGTTGACAAAAGACTTAAAAATATTAGGCGAATATGCAGAAGGAAAACAAAGTGTGTAAAACAATTACACCCGCTAACCGCGTAGGTAGCGTACAAGAATACTACTTTTCCAGGAAACTGAAAGAAGTAGCCGAAATGAATGCCGCAGGCAAAAACGTGATCAACCTCGGTGTGGGCAGTCCCGATCTTCCTCCTTCGCAGCAGACAATCGAGACATTGTGCGAACATGCCCGTCAGCCGAACGAACATGGTTACCAGCCGTATATAGGTATTCCTGAACTGCGTAAAGCTTCGCCGACTGGTATAAAAAATGGTACGACGTAGACCTCGATCCGAAAACGGAGATCCAGCCGCTGATCGGTTCCAAAGAGGGAATCCTGCATATCTCGCTGGCATTCCTGAATCCAGGCGACGGAGTTTTGGTTCCCAACCCCGGCTATCCGACCTATAGTTCGGTAAGCAAACTGGTTGAGGCCAATCTGATCCCTTACGAACTGAAAGAAGAATTGGGTTGGCAACCGGACTTCGAAGAGCTGGAAAAAATGGATTTGTCGAATGTCAAGTTGATGTGGACCAACTACCCGAATATGCCGACAGGAGCCAATGCCAGCATGGAACTATACGAAAAGTTGGTCGCTTTCGGAAAAAAGCATGGGATTATTATCTGTAACGACAACCCATATAGCTTCATCCTGAACGAGCATCCGTTAAGTATTCTGTCCATACCGGGAGCCAAAGACATCTGTATCGAAATGAACTCCATGAGTAAGGCCCACAATATGCCGGGTTGGCGTATGGCGATGCTTGCCTCCAATGCTCAATTCGTACAGTGGGTCCTGAAAGTGAAAAGCAATATCGACTCCGGACAGTTCAAGCCGATGCAGCACGCAGCCGTCGAAGCATTGAGCGCCCCGAAGGAATGGTATGACAATATGAACCGGGTATACCGCAGTCGCCGCGATCTCGCCGGAAAGATCATGCGCACGTTGGGATGCGAATATGACGAAAAGCAGGTAGGTATGTTCCTCTGGGGAAAAATCCCCGCCGAAGCAAAAGGCAGCGAAGCGATAGCCGACAAAGTTCTGTACGAAGCCAATGTTTTCCTGACACCGGGATTTATATTCGGCAGCCAGGGCGAACGATACATCCGCATCTCGCTCTGTTGCAAAAACGAAACCCTAGAGGAAGCGCTTCGACGAATTGTCTCGATTAACAATTAAAGAATTAATAATTAAAGAATTAAAAAATAAAGATATGGAATTAGAATCAATCATGTTACCCGGCATAGACCCGCAGCGCCCTGTCGTAATCGCCGGTCCGTGTAGCGCAGAGACAGAAGAGCAGGTAATGGAAACAGCCAAAGGAATCGCCGATAAAGGCATCAAGCTGTTCCGCGCAGGAATCTGGAAACCTCGTACTAAACCCGGTGGATTCGAAGGAATCGGTGCAGAAGGCTTGCAATGGTTGAAACGGGTAAAAAAGGAAACAGGCATGTACGTGGCTACCGAAGTGGCAACGAAAGACCATGTGTTCGAAGCATTGAAAGCAGGGATCGACGTGTTGTGGATCGGTGCCCGTACAACGGTTAACCCATTTGCCGTACAGGAAATTGCAGATGCATTGAAAGGCGTGGATATTCCGGTTCTGATCAAGAACCCGGTTAACCCGGATTTAGAGTTGTGGATCGGCGCTTTCCAACGTCTCTATGGACCGGTATCCGTCGCTTGGGCGCTATCCATCGCGGTTTCAGTTCTTACGATAAGAAGATGTACCGCAACCTCCCGCTCTGGCATATTCCTATCGAGCTTCGCCGCCGTATGCCGAACCTGCCGATCTTCTGCGATCCGAGCCATATCGGAGGTAAACGCGAATTAGTCGCTCCCCTCTGCCAGCAGGCTATGGATTTGAGTTTCGACGGCTTGATCATCGAATCGCACTGTAACCCCGATTGCGCCTGGAGCGATGCTTCACAGCAGATCACCCCGGATGTATTGGATTACGTTCTGAATTTACTGGTTATCCGCGACTCCAACCAGACAACGGAAAACCTGGCCGAACTCCGCCGCCAGATCGACGGTATCGACGAACAATTATTGGAGTTGTTGGCTAAACGTATGCGCATCTCCCGCGAGATCGGTGTGTATAAGAAAGAACACAATATGCCGATCCTGCAATCACCACGCTACAGCGAGATCCTGGAAAAGCGTTCTAACATGGGTGAACAGATGGATTTGAGTACGGAATTTGTAAAAGAAATCCTGAAAGAAATCCATGAAGAATCCGTCCGTCAGCAGATGATCATCATGAATGAACAATAATAATTTGCCAATACTAATGTGCCATTGGCAAATTAGCTCATTGGCGCATTAGTACATTAAACAATTATTGATAATGAAAATACTGATATTGGGTGCAGGGAAGATGGGATCTTTCTTCACCGATTTGCTTAGTTTTGAACATGAAGTGGCCGTACTTGAAAACGATCCGAAGCGGATGCGTTTCATTTATAACGCCCTTCGCCTGCAAAAGCCGGAAGAAGTAGCCGAGTTCAAGCCAGAATTAGTCATCAACTGCGTGACGTTAAGCTATACAATCGAAGCGTTCAAAAGTGTCATGCCTTACCTGCAACCCTACTGCATCATCTCGGATATCGCATCAGTCAAGACGCACCTGAAAGAATTTTACGAGACATGTGGCTTCCCGTATGTTTCTACCCACCCGATGTTTGGTCCGACATTCGCCAACCTGGGACAACTGGAAAAAGAAAATACGATCATCATTTCCGAAGGGGATCATCTGGGAAAAATATTCTTCAAAGATATCTATTCCAGCCTGCGCCTGCATATCTGCGAATATACTTTTGAGGAACATGACAAAGTTGTGGCTTACTCGCTCGGCATTCCGTTTGCATCCACAATGGTGTTCGCTGCCACGATGAAACACCAGGATGCTCCGGGTACGACCTTCAAACGTCATATGAAGATCGCCAGAGGCCTGCTTTCCGAAGATGATTATCTATTGACGGAGATCCTTTTCAACCCGCGCACGCCTCACCAGATTGCACGCATCCAAGAGGAACTGGACATTTTACAGGGGATCATCAAAGACAAAGATTCGGAAGGAATGAAGGAATACCTGACAAAGATCAGGAAGAATATCGAATAATACAGTACATTTTGACACACCGCTTTCAAGATACAATTCGGTAACAACAAATCGTTCCATAGGTGTGAGTCATCCAGCTCACACTTGTGGAACAACTTATTTAATGACATTCATACCATAAAACAAACGATTATGAACAACATCATCCACTTTATGGCAAGACTATCATTGCTATATTACCTGTTATGGAGTACTTCCATTCATGCTTATGCGCACAACCGAGATACTGACCCAAACTCCACATACCCGACACCGGACCGTCTTTTCCACATTGCACGTAGCTTGAATCGCAACCTCGTCTGCTACGATGCCAACCAAGCCAATGGCAAGCTGGACACCAAAGAACCCGTAAAAGTTTACTGGCTGAACCGGGAAAAGGAGCCGGGGAAAACCAACGGATTAAGTTTCATACAAAAGAAGATGCCTACGGCTACAAAGTGGTTTCAGTGGCAGAACATACTTGCACGATCACCCTCACGGCTTATCCGGAAAGGGAACTGACGATCTGCCGGGAGGGGGATCACTTCGTCTGCCGTGTCAAGATAGACAATCGGCAGGCTATACTACAATCTTTGTATGTCAAGGCCAGCCCTAATAATCCGCTGAACGTGGAATACGTGGAGCTGCAAGGCATAACAACCGATACCGGCGTCCCTGTCACGGAAAAGGTCAGCAAATAAAAAGAAACACGGCTACTATCAACTACACAGGTCTTTGAACTTTTTGCAACTATTTTGCAACTAAAAAATGTAAAAGCCGCTTGAAAAGCGTATTTTTGCAAGACTGTTTCAAAAAAGAGTGTTTTACGGATGAAGGTATGTATAGCTGAAAAGCCCAGTGTAGCGCGCGAAATCGCAGAAGTTCTCGGGGCAACTAAAAAGATGAACGGATATATGGAAGGAAACGGGTATCAAGTAACCTGGACCTTCGGACATCTGTGCACTCTTAAAGAACCCAACGATTATTCGGACAACTGGAAACGATGGAGCTTGGCTTCCCTCCCGATGATCCCACCCCGGTTCGGGATCAAGCTGATCAGTAACCCGACATACGAACAGCAATTCAAAACCATAGAAGAGCTGATGCAAAAGGCCGAAATGGTCATCAACTGCGGGGATGCCGGCCAGGAAGGAGAACTGATCCAGCGTTGGGTGATGCAAAAGGCCGGCTGTAAATGTCCGGTCTACCGCCTGTGGATATCTTCGCTGACTGAGGAAGCGATCCGCGAAGGTTTCCAACACCTGAAAGAACAGTCCGATTTCACCAAGTTGTATGAGGCCGGTCTTTCCCGTGCCATCGGTGATTGGCTATTAGGGATGAACGCGACGCGCCTCTACACGCTCCGCTACGGACAAAACCGGCAAGTGCTCTCCATCGGACGGGTGCAAACGCCTACCCTTGCACTTATCGTAAACCGGCAGGCTGAAATAGACAATTTCAGGCCGGAACCCTATTGGGAATTGAAAACAGTCTACCGGAACACGACCTTCTCGGCCACCAAAGGCAAATTCACAAAGAAAGAAGAAGGGGAAGCCTTCTTGGAAATAGTCCGGCAAAAAGATTTCACCGTCACCGACATATCTGAAAAGAAAGGTAAGGAATATGCTCCCCGCCTCTTTGACCTGACTTCGTTGCAGGTGGAATGTAATAAGAAATTTGCTTTCACGGCAGACGATACATTAAAACTGATCCAATCACTATACGAAAAGAAAGTGACGACCTACCCGCGTGTCGATACCACTTTCCTAAGTGATGACATCTACCCGAAAGTACCCAACACACTCAGTGGCTTAGTCGATTATGCCGACCTGACAGCTCCGCTGCTGAAGGCGAAGATACGGAAAGATAAACGCGTATTCGACAACTCAAAGGTAACGGACCACCATGCCATCATCCCGACCGGCGTACCAGCACGTAACCTGACAGACAACGAACGGAAAGTGTACGACCTGGTGGCCCGCCGTTTCATCGCGGCTTTTTATCCGGACTGCGAAATCTCAACTACTACGGTATTAGGCAAAGTCGACAAAGTGGATTTCAAGGTAACAGGTAAACAGATACTGAAACCGGGATGGCGCGTCGTGTTCGGGGCAGAGCAGAAGGACCCGGATGCCGAACCGTCAGACGAAGAAGGTGTATTGCCAGATTTCGTAAAAGGAGAAAGCGGCCCCCACAAACCGACATTAGGCGAAAAATGGACACAGCCTCCCAAACCCTATACCGAAGCGACGTTACTCCGCGCAATGGAAACCGCCGGTAAACTTGTGGACAATGACGAATTGCGAGATGCATTGAAGGAAAACGGCATAGGCCGTCCTTCCACTCGCGCCGCCATCATCGAGACTTTATTCAAACGTAACTATATCCGCAAGGAACGCAAGAACCTGTTTCCTACAGCTACAGGTGTGGAACTCATCGGCACGATACAGGAAGAGCTGTTGAAAAGCGCCGAACTGACTGGCCTCTGGGAAAAGAAACTCCGGCAGATCGAACGAGGCACCTACGAGGCCCGTACTTTTTTGGAAGAGCTTAAGGTGATGGTCCACCAAGTAGTGATCAATGTCCTCTCCGACCAAACCGGACGCACCATCACGATCGAGCAGACTGCCCCGGAAAAGCCCCAAGCCGAAAAGGAACCGAAAGAAAAAAAACCGCGCAAACCGCGTGCCAAGAAGGATAAGACAGCCAATCAACCGGAAACAGCAACCGCTCCCGCAAAACCGGTATGCCCGATCTGTAAGAAAGGCAACATCCTGCGTGGGAAAACGGCTTACGGCTGTTCCGAATATAAGAGTGGTTGTACGTTCCGCCTGGATTATGCACTTATGGGGAAAGGCTATCGGATGAGGAATTAGTTAAAGTAATTAGTGGGATTGGGAAATAATATGGTTTAATGTGTCTGGATTCCTAATAAACGACTGTTTTGCATGATACTCAACCAATGGTTCACGCAAACGATTAGGCAGTTCATTTATTTCTTTATATTCCATATATCATATATTTATTGGTAAAGATAACCTTATTTCTCTATCTTTGTTCTCAAAATCTAAAATCAATGAAAGAAGAATGGTTCCCTTTGGTCAATGAAGAGGGAGAGATAATAGGAAAAGCTACCCGTAAGGAGTGCCATGGCGGATCAAAAATGTTACATCCGGTAGTGCACCTGCATATTTTCAATGACGCGGGTGACCTCTACCTGCAAAAGCGTTCGATGAACAAAGATATCCAACCCGGTAAATGGGATACAGCCGTGGGAGGCCATATCGATTATGGTGAGACGGTCGAAGATGCCCTTCGCCGGGAAGTACGGGAAGAATTAGGGATAACAGATTTCATCCCGCAATTCATCACCCGTTATGTATTCGAATCGGCTATAGAAAAAGAATTGGTCAACACCTATCGTACCACTTACGACGGTCCGATCACCCCCGACCCTTCTGAACTGGACGGAGGACGTTTCTGGTCCTCTACCGAAATCCTTGAAAATATAGGGAAAGAAGTTTTCACCCCCAACTTCGAAAGAGAATATAAACGGTTATTCATGTAAACTGCAAAAACACTAAAGCATAAAGCAATGGCAAAAGAATTAGAACTCAAGTACGGCTGTAACCCCAACCAGAAGCCGTCGCGCATTTTCATGCAGCAAGGGGAACTGCCCATAGAAGTCCTGAACGGACGTCCCGGATACATCAACTTCCTGGATGCGTTTAACAGCTGGCAATTAGTAAAAGAACTGAAAGAAGCAACCGGGCTGCCAGCCGCCGCTTCTTTCAAACACGTAAGCCCGGCAGGAGCCGCCGTGGGAATCGAGATGAGCGATACGTTGAAGAAAATCTATTTTGTGGACGATCTTCCACTCACTCCGCTTGCAACCGCTTATGCCCGCGCCCGCGGTGCCGACCGCATGTCGTCTTACGGCGACTTCATCGCACTCAGCGACACATGCGACGAAGCGACTGCACGCCTCATCAACCGCGAAGTTTCCGACGGTGTCATTGCTCCTGACTATACGCCGGAAGCTCTTGAAATCCTGAAAAATAAACGAAAAGGCACTTATAATGTCATCAAAATCGATCCGGACTACCGCCCTGCCTCCATCGAACACAAAGATGTTTTCGGCATCACATTCGAACAGGGACGTAACGAGATCAAGTTAGACGAAAGCCTGTTGACCAACATCCCGACCCAGAACAAAAACTTCCCGGACGAAGCGAAGCGTGACTGATCATCGCCCTTATCACGCTAAAATATACACAGAGTAACTCAGTCTGCTATGTTAAGGATGGGCAGGCCATCGGTATCGGTGCCGGCCAGCAAAGCCGTATCCACTGTACCCGCCTGGCAGGTAATAAAGCGGATATCTGGTACTTGCGCCAGCATCCGAAAGTAATGAACCTGCCCTGGATCGAGAAAATCCGCCGTGCAGACCGCGACAACACGATCGACGTCTACATCAGCGACGACCACGAAGACGTTTTGGCCGACGGTATCTGGCAGCAATTCTTCACTGAAAAGCCGGAAGTCCTGACACGCGAAGAAAAACGTACCTGGTTAGACACGCTGAAAGGTGTTTCATTGGGCTCCGACGCCTTCTTCCCATTCGGCGACAATATCGAACGGGCACATAAGAGTGGCGTGGATTATATCGCGCAAGCAGGCGGTTCCGTCCGTGACGACCATGTGATCGACACGTGTGACAAATACGGCATCACAATGGCATTCACAGGCATACGGTTATTCCACCATTAACAAGAACCCCTTGTTTTTAAAACACCGGTGTTTTGAATTTAAAACATCGGTGTTTTGAGATCGAAACATATATGTTTTGAAAAAGACAAAAAAAGAGGTTATGCTTGATTGCATAACCTCTTTTTTTATCTTGATGAAAGATTATTTACACATATCGCGAATGATCTGAATCAGCTCGTCACCAATCTCTTCCGCTTCCTGCATCGTGTGAGCTTCGGAATAAATACGGATAATCGGTTCCGTATTGCTCTTACGCAGATGCACCCATTTTTCAGGGAAGTCGATCTTCACACCATCGATATCGGTGATATCATACTGGGCAAATTTCTCTTTTACTTTTGCCAAGATAGCATCTACATCGATATCCGGAGTCAGTTCTACTTTCTTCTTGGAAATGAAGTACGGAGGATAGGAAGCACGCAGTTCGCTTGTCTTCATCTGCTTCTTTGCCAGATGAGTCAGGAACAAGGCGATACCCACCAAAGCATCACGACCGTAATGGCTGGCCGGATAGATCACACCTCCATTGCCTTCGCCACCGATAATAGCATTAGTCGCTTTCATCTTCGTTACGACATTCACTTCGCCCACTGCTGCCGCATTGTACTCGCAACCATGAGCACGGGTAACGTCACGCAGAGCACGGCTTGAGCTCAGGTTGCTAACCGTATTGCCCGGTGTATGACTCAAAACGTAGTCGCTGACAGCCACTAATGTATATTCTTCTCCAAACATCTCCCCATCTTCGCTGATAATAGCCAGACGGTCTACGTCCGGGTCCACAACAAAACCGACATCGGCTTTGGCATGCTTCATCAGGTCGGAGATCTCCGTCAGGTTTTCAGGGATCGGTTCCGGATTATGTGCAAAGTTACCGTGAGGAGCACAATGCAACTTGAAAATTTCCTTTACCCCCAAAGCTGAAAGCAATTCAGGAATAACAACACCGCCTACCGAGTTACACAGTCGATAGCGACACGGAAATTAGCAGCTCTGATAGCCTCGACATCCACCAAATCCAGCTTCAACACACTCTCGATGTGCTTTTGATTGTAAGTATTATTGACATAGACTTTTCCTAAATTGTCGACATCGGCAAATACGAAACTTTCTTCAGCAGCAATCTTCAGCACCTCGGCACCTTCGGCAGCATTCAAGAATTCCCCCCGTTCGTTCAATAACTTCAGGGCATTCCATTGTTTCGGATTGTGGCTGGCAGTCAAAATGATACCGCCACAAGCTTCTTCCCAGGCAACAGCCAATTCGGTAGTCGGAGTAGTAGCCAGATCGATATCTACCACGTCAAAGCCCATTCCCGTAAGCGTACCGAGAACGACTTGTTTAACCATCGGACCGGAGATACGTGCATCACGACCTACCACGATCTTGTTTGTTGTCACCTTCGTGTTTTTCTTAATGAATGTAGCATAAGCAGCCACAAACTTAACAATAGCCAACGGATTGAGCCCGTCTTCCGGGTTCCCGCCTATTGTCCCACGGATACCAGAAATAGATTTAATCAGTGTCATTTAGTTAGATTTATTTTATAAAAGTATACTTCACTTTCTCAAAAAACACAGGTGTCCCTGAGCTTTGAAAATCACTGCTCATCAGTTTAAACGGAACGATTAGTTTGACAACCGCGCTGTCTCCCACGTAAGGAAGTCCGGCACCTAAACCTTCACAAATAAACATATCCCATGTATAAGAGTAATCAGGATTCAAAGAAGTATAATAACCATATCTGAACTCTACCGGATGTGTACCGTTTGAATTAGGACCGAGCAGGTCGACGGTACCGGTTCCCATGCTACTGTTTTCCATAAACATCCGGGCGATGAAACGAGAACGGATCGCCGTTTGCCCCAGCACCGCACGTTCACTGTTTCCTTTATTGACGATATTCAGATAAACACCATTATCCAACTCAACAAATTCATTTTCCTTAAAAATACTGTCAGTCGGAAATTCTTCCAGAAAAACCAATCCGCTATCCGCACGCAAACGATCAATAGCTTTCTCCTGGGCCTTCAACATATCAGTGTATGACTTTGTCTTGTCACACGACACCACCATTATGGCGGCGCACATAATCAACAGGATATAAAAACCTCTCTTCATCTGTTACCTATTTATTGTAAATGAATGGCAAATGTATACAATCTCCGCCATATCTCAGTCATGTTTATCTAAATCTTCTGTTTTATTAGGATTAAATTCCTCCAGGCCTTTTTCAAATACGGCAACAGCATCAGCCAATGAGCCATAAAATTCTCCACCCGAAGCATTTTTATGTCCGCCGCCATTGAAATAGCGGCTTGCAAACTGGTTGCAGGGGAAATCACCGACAGACCGAAGCGAAATCTTCACATAATCCTTATCTTCGCGAATAAAGACACTGAAAGCCACATTTTCGATGCTCAACGGCAGATTGACAAATCCCTCCGTATCACCTGTCACATAATGGAAACGGTTCATCTCTTCCAGCGAAAGCGTGATCAGAGCGGCATGTTGCTCGGGATAAACTTTCATTTTTTCATACAGAACGTATCCCATCATCCGTAAACGGCTTTCCGAATATACCTGGTTCACTTTCCGGTAGATCAAATCCTTATCGATACCTTTCTTGATCAGTTCGCTTATGATCGTATAAATTTCCGGCTTATTCGAATTGTAGGTAAACGAACCGGTATCCGTCATCATACCCGTATAAATACAAGCGGCACAATCTTTATTGATCAGGTCGAACATCCCCATACGACAGATGAAACGGAAAACCATTTCGCTCGTAGACGACATTTCAGGATATGACATCGTAACCCGGCAAAAATCGGCCGGATTCAGATGATGGTCGATCATCACTCTACGCCCCTCTGCCGCCATAACAGCCGGAGCCAATTTTTCGATACGCTTGGGTTCGTTGAAATCGAGGCAGAATATGACATCCGCATCCCGGATCAGCTGTTCGGCAAAATCAGGATATTTCTCATGAATGACGATTTCTTTATGTCCCGGCATCCATTTATAGAACTGGGGAAAATCGTTAGGGACCACTACCGTCACGTTATCTTTTCCATAGGCTGTCAGAAAATGGTACAGTCCCAATGCGGAACCTATAGCATCCCCGTCAGGGGTAACATGTGTCACTATTACAAAACTTTCGCCTTTCTCGACATACTTCTTGGCTTTCTGAATTTTCTCTTCGTGAATGATTTTCGTAATCATATATTCTCTTATTTTCAATGACAAAGGTACTACTTTTTTTAGATTCCACACAGCTTTAAATTCTCAATCACCCGGACAAGAAGTATAATTAACAACAAAAACAGAATGACGAGCAAATAACGCGAACGTCCGGTATGACCATACAACAGGATAGACAAAAGCATTCCATACGCCACCAGCATCGCAGGAAAATCGAACCGGAAGGAGAAAACCGCCCCCGGTACCCGGCTAAAAGCATCGACAACCCAAAGCAGGCCGTGTGCCAACCATTCCACCCCAACCTGCAACCAGCCATACCCAGGAATCCATTCAGGCAAAAACATATAGACCAAACTTGCCGGTATCAACAAAGTCGCTAGAAACGTAAGCGGCAAGTTCGTCAACAAAAAGACAGTCGAAAACTGCCCGAAATAATACAGACATAAAAAAGTCGTGCCCGCCTGTGCCGACAGGGTGACCGTGACCCACCCCCACGGTGTCCTCAAAAACGGATTATGCACCTTTATCAACGCCTGCAACCGGGGCTGGAAATAAAGGATGGACAGCACGGCCAGATAACTCAGCTGGAAACCTATGTCGAATAAGTACAAGGGTTCATAAACCAACATGCAAAAAGCGGAAGCCGCCAATATATTATAACGCTCCGCCCTCCTATCCAACACTCTGCCCGTCAGATACATTGTAAGCATCAACGCTGCCCTCACAGAAGAGGCCGCCAAGCCCGTTATCGCAGCAAATCCCCACAATAGCACAAGCAGCGAGATGTAGCGAATCCACCGGCAACATCCATTCCTGGGAGAAAGAAAAAGGAAAAGATAAAAAGCCACAGACGATTGCCACATGAAAGCCGCTTACGGCCAGGATATGTGCTACCCCCGTAGCCGAAAAACGGTTCCGCACCTCCCGACTCATAGCTTGCCGGTAACCGACAGTAATAGTGGCCAGTACAGATTTTTCTTCATCGGTCAGATTTAGTTTTGCGATCGGCTCCAATAATCGTTGCTGTTCTTCCCGCGCCAACGGGAAAGAAGGGAAGCCGGATGTTCCGACAAGGCTTCAAACTGCGAACAAGCAGTCTTTTGTATCGAAAGGAAAAGTAACAGAGACAAGAAAACCACTCCCCACAGCCAACGGGTTTCATAACAAAAATGCTCCTGCCCTCTCAAGGCAAGACCGGCTGTGGTAAGGATAATAACAGGGAGCAATAGTAATACCCAGGAATAAGTACAACACGAAAAAACGGTCTGTAGCATAATCCCCGCAATCCAGACAAGCAGCGGACGGGCAAAGGGACGGATCTGTAATTCTTTTATCATAATGTAAGGTTTTGAAATGGTTGGTTTAAGGCTTGATCGGTATTGCACAAAGGACGTCATTCCGTAGGGGCAGTGCTCTGCTCTGCTCATTGCATCCAATAAAGGTACGATTTCTGATTGGGCGGAGTAGAACCCCGCCCCTACGAGTCGACATTATAATTCTTTCAGTTCCCGGATCGTCTTCAACGGATCAGGGGAACGGAAAACAAAACTACCGGCAACCAGCACGTCCGCCCCCACCTCAAGCAAAGGTTTCGCCGTCTGCATATTGACACCGCCATCAACTTCGATCAAGGTATTCAACCTTTTGCCAGGATCATATCTTTCAGACGAGCTGTTTTATCTATCGAATGTTCAATAAACTTTTGCCCTCCATAACCCGGATTTACCGACATGAGCAATACCATATCCAAATCCTGCAAGATATCTTCCAACAAGGAAATCGGCGTATGCGGATTCAATGTAACAGCCGCCTTCATTCCCGCCTCTTTGATCGCCGCCACCGTACGGTGCAGATGTGTACAAGCCTCATAATGCACATTCATCATATAAGCGCCCGTAGCCGCCACTTCCGGAATGAACTTTTGCGGTTCCACGATCATCAGATGTACATCCATCGGTTTCTTGCAGATTGGCTTCAACGCTTCCAGAACCGGAAAACCAAACGATATGTTAGGAACGAACACACCGTCCATTATGTCCAGATGCAACCAATCAGCATCACTCTCGTTGATCATTTCCACTTCCCGCTGCAGGTTCAGAAAATCAGCAGCTAACAGAGAAGGTGCTATTTTATGTTTCATACTCTTTTTGCTTTTCTGCAAGACGACGTCAGTTCATTACTAAACCACAGAGTTCCGTGCGTAAAGCGGGTTCTGAATGATAAACCCTCGCAAATTGGGTAAGGAAATCAAGTGTTTGCCGACGCGGCATTGTTTTCCTTTCTTTTCGGTTTCTGTTTGTTTTATTTTCTATTTCATTCATACATTGAGTAGAAAGTCTCTTCATAGGCAACTCGTTTTTTTATCTTGTTTGATAATAAAACGGGCAGGCTATCTCCTTATTGTATGACAAGAAAATAAATTTTCAACTTTTATTATCAAGCCATCGACAGCTCGATACTGTTTTCTTCCGCCATACGACGCATATTCAAGATCGCATAACGCATACGTCCCAAAGCCGTATTGATGCTCACGCCTGTAATATCGGCAATTTCCTTAAAACTGAGATCTTGATAATAACGCATTTCCAATACTTCGCGTTGGCTGTCGGGAAGGTGCTTCACCAGCTTTTTCACATCAGACAATACCTGACGGCGTACGATGTTATCTTCGATCGTGCCGTCGCAAAGTTTGATATTATTGAAAAGATCCACTTCCACTTCATCATTTGAAACCGTATTTTCACTGCGTTCCTGACGGAAGTTATCGATAATCAGGTTATGAGCAATGCGGGTAATCCATGCTTTAAACTTACCGTTTTCTGTATAACGGCCTTGTTTAATAGTCATAATCACCTTGACAAAAGTCTCCTGAAAGATATCTTCTGTGAGATCTTTGTTATGGACTATAAAGTAAATGTAGGAGTGTATGCTACTTTTGTAACGATTCAACAATACATCAAAAGCAGCATTATTACCTTCTGCATAAAGAACGACCAGCTCTTCGTCAGTCATCATTCTTAAAGTCTTCATTACTTCTATATTTTTAGTTTTTTCTTGAGTAATGTTTATGCTATAGGCAACGATATTTAAAATTGTTAGACAATAATATTATTTATATTTACAAAGGCAAAAGAACAAAAAGTATTTTAAATAGGCAAACATTTCCTTTATTTTTACATAAAAAAGCCCCCTGACCGTACGTTTTATGTACGAACAGGGGGCTTTTAAGAACAAACTATGATTTTTAGAACTTATAGCCTAATGTAAGAGCAACCTTTGTCGTGTTTGTCTTCAATGTTGCGGGAATGGATTCTACCAGAACATTTCCATCACCATCATAAATATTAGAGAAAGGATAAACATCTTCCTTTTGCATCCGATAGACACAAGCCAAATCTGCATAGAAATTAGGTGTAAAACGATATCCCAAGCCAACTGTAATATATCCCACATTACGATCAACCGTATATGCAGTATTCGTACCAGTAGTGGATATTTCGTTCAATGCCATAACACCATCACCTTTCTCATCATACAACAATGTGCTTTTTGCCGGACTGTGCTGCCAAGCCCCACCGGCACGTATGGCAAATTGAGGCGTAATCTTCACTTCCGTACCCATCTTCAACAAACCGCCCAAACCAAAATCTTCTTTGATATAGTCATTATCACAGTGCTTGCCACCCTTCAACTTCTCCAGCCCAGCCGGATAGATGCATTGCCTTATATCTTGTCAATTCATAATCGACACTAATCAGTGCCGTTTGTCCGATAATTGCAGCAGCACTAAAAATCCAACGATCAGAAGTACGCAGCCGATATTCAGTAAAAGCTCCGTCCGGAGTAGAAGTAAACGAGTTCAAATTCGGAGTCTCAGCTTTTGGATCATTTGCAAAAAAACCTTCGATATAAGCGCCAGCCTCTGCCCTATAATAGTTTTTCATCTTATACCATGTGGGAGAATTATAGGCAACCCCTAATCGTAAAAAGTCGGAAGGTCTTGCAATTACTCCTAAATTAAAAGAATATCCCGTACCATCCACAGATGAATAATTATCCAAAAACAAGTTATCACTGTTAGCGGCATTGTTATTGGCAAAGCCAAAATTCTCATCATAAACAGAACTCAAATGATAATTCAAATCCGTCACAGAAACAGTCGCACCGATAAACACAGCATTGGAAATATTGGTTGCCAAAGAAAAATCATATTTATCCACTGCTCCGCTTTCATTCACATACATATCAGCTTGCTGTACCTCCCAGTTCTGCCATGTTCCATCTACACCTGTTCCAAAAGAACTATGAAAACCTCCTTTTTGAGAAGGATTTGCAGATCCAATTATATAGGTATCATATCCCATAACGGAAAGCCAATCCTGATTCATATAAGGATCATGTGAATCTGAAATAAGAAGATCATTTCCTGTTACTCCAGCACGATTAGTTAAAGTTGCAATATAGTCCGACAAAGAAAATCCACCAGGACCGCGTCCCATACGGTAACGACGATTAAAATTTTTCACCCGGTTATAGGCAAAACCCACATTCCATCCAATCAACCTTCATCGTTTCCAGTCGGGAAATATCCTACATAAGCGATATTATCGAAATTGAACTTTGTCCGGTTTTCATCCATCTTAGTTCCCGACCATTCTGTATTTGTCTTCATCGAAGACAAACTCAATGTTGTAACAATCTCTGAGCTACGATAAATACCTAACCCTGCCGGATTTCCCCCCATAGCAGAAATATCACCACCTAATGCACCAAAAGCTCCTCCCATTCCTAAATATCGAGCAGTACCGCTCAAATCATATTGAGAAAACTTATAAGCATCCATTTCCCCTTGTGCAAATACAGCACCACCACTTAACAAAAAGGCAGATGCCAATATACAAATCGCTTTTTTCATCACTTCTACTATTTTCTTATACCTTATAATTAAGTGAGGACACGCCAATCACATGTCCTCAATATAAATTATTCATACTTGTATTATCTCGAACGACCACCGCTTGAACGTCCACCGCTCGAACGACCGCCTCCGCTATAACTACCGCCACTCGAACGGCTACCACCACCCGAATAAGTACTGATACTTGAACGGTTGCCACTACTTCTTGAAGGAGTATAAGTATTTCTCATTTGCGAACCACTATCATAGGAACGAGTGCTGATATTACTCCTGCTTGTTCCTGTATATTGACGGCTGCTCGAACGTGTCGAATTTGTTCCGATACTGTTTTCACGTGAAATCCTTGTACGGCTTGAAGACGCGTTAATATCTGTACGACTACGTCCGGACGACACTCGATTTCTATTCGTCACTGCACTTCGGCTGCTTCTACTCGAATTAACCCCCGTACCGGAAGAAGAACGAAGTGAAGATGCTGAAGAACGAGTTCCGCTACTTCTCAAAGAAGACGAAGAGCGACTGCCGCTACTTCGCAAAGAAGAAGCAGAACGAGTTCCACTTGAAGCCATCGAGCTCCGCGAACCGGAAGAGCGATAACCAGAACTTCTGCCGCCAGCACCTGTCGTTCTCAACCCTGCAGAATAATGTCTATACGGTGAAACATAATGATGGTGATGATGTCCCCAGTAGCCACCACCCCAATAACCAGGTCCCCAATAACTCGGACCCCAGCCCCAAGACGGGCCCCAGTAGCCGGCATAGAAACCACCCCAACCCCAGCCGAAACCGAAGGATGGACCGTAGCCCCAATAGCGGGCCGGGCTGTAAATCCAGGGATCATACCAACCGCCGTACCAGCCACCATACCATCCGCTGTACCACGGATCATAGTAACCGCCCCAGCCATTGCCGATGTTCACATTGACACTTACGTTGGTACTGCCGTTGGAATAATCCGTATCGTAGCCATAAGCATAATATCCGTCACTCAGATACAGATCGACTTGGTCTGCTCCGGCAATCGTAATCTTGCTCGGCGAATGGTAACGGATGATACGCTCGGTATATTCCGTATCCGAACGACGTTCCTTTTTAGAATCGGAAGCGACTGTTTTTTCATTATCCATATCGTCGTTATATTCGGCCAAGACTTCACCGTCTGAATCTTCATCATACGGCTCCTCCACGTCAACCGAAGTATAGCGACGGTTATATTCATCTACATCTCGTTCTTCATCAGACACAGCACTTTTTCTTTTGCTGGTGCTGTATGTAGACGTCATCGTAGTACGTTCAGCATCCTCTTTAGGCTGTATGACCTTCTCTTCTGTTTTTTCTTTTTTATCTTTTTTGCTGGAAGAGAAATACACATCATCAAAGAACTCCTCCTGGGCTGCGGCACTGAAGCCTACCAGAAGCATCACCATCAAAGATGTTAATTTCATGGGTTTCATATTCGTTTCTCCTCTACTTTATAATATTTCTACTTTTTAGACTAAATACAAGGGGGTAGGTTTAATACCCTTTCTGCCTCACTAATAAAACTGTCCATTTTATTCACAAATATAGCTGTTTCCAAATAGTTTCCAAGCATTTATATATACTTTAACCATCCGGACAGCTTCATTGTCCGATAATCCCTATTTATAAATAAGATGCTTGGGGAGAAAGAAACGCTGCACAGGATACAGAAAGGAATGGGTTCACCCGATAATTCATGGGGATAAGGTCTGTTTCTTTGCGATCCTGCGTCAAGCGCGGGAACAGGATAGTCCGCCCCTACCAAAAGGCGAATCAGGCTTTTTGAAATGTTAAATTATACAATAACCTCCTTCAAAAGAGCGATATTCATATTTATCTATCATCCAACATTTTATACTATTGCGGGTTTCTTAAAAAATATTACCCGCAATAGTAATTTGAAATAAATGGGGTAGAAAATCAAATTTTATGCACTACTGTTTCGATTTAGACCAACGGGGATTTTGGAAAACCATACAATAACTACAAGAACTTCGGTCCGGATAGATGTAAACGGAGGAGTTATTTGTTATTCGTATATTTCACCAACAACAGGTTCCGGAGTTCCCGGTATGTCTGCATGATCTTGTCGGCACATTCTTGTGCATAGTTGTTCAATAAAGCGGTCGCCTTTTGGGGGTTCTTCTTCTGTAAAGTCATATATTCCTGTTCGATCGCGGCATTGCGTGAGAAAAACGACTCTTCCATCGGGGCACGGGCAGCCAGCAAATCCTTCTTTCCGTCCTGCCAGTTCAGATAAAGCATGTTATCGACAAAGTCGACGGCCCAACGTGCAGACTGATCGCTGTAAGCATTCGGATCATAAGTACGATAGACTTCCGGAATAGCGGTCGTGCCGGTAAAGAGCGGGAAATAAGGAGATGTATAAGCATTATCGACAAACACCCAATAGAGGCCCCCTATCTCACGCGGAAGCCAACTTCGCAGCTGGCTACCATTCCATATTCGCCATCCATACGGGCAACCGCGCGGCGACAGGTTGTCTTCATCTGCTTCTGCATCTCACGGGTCGGGAACGGAGTCGCCAATTTACTCTTCACCGCTTTTCCGTCAGGACCGACATAGTACCAGGCGGCATCATTTTCTTTATCATAGATCGTCCCTTCGAATGTGGAACGCTGGAAAGCCATGATATCCTGCACCGCCAACTTTTTTGCCGGGACGACGGAGAACGGATAGGAGCCGAGCGGTTCCACATACTGCGTGTATTGATCGAGGTTCTTGAACGGATCGTTCGTATGACGGGGAATGCCGGTCGTTCCGAGGGCAAATGTCTCATAAAACAACCAAAAACGGTTCGTCGACCACTCACGCGGCGTCGGGGCATATACTTCCTGCCATACAAACGGATGTTTGCCGGAAGGATCATACCAACCCCGGTCGACTGCTTCCTGCATATAGTTGGACGAAGCCCTGAACTGGTCCGGTTTACTAAGATCGATTTCCTTTATAATACTCCAATTCGGGATAATCGCCACCTGATCGTCCGGTAACCGTTGTGCAGCCCAGATAACACCCGGCTTACCACTTTCGGGCGTCCAGTCCTTTCCCACACTGAAAAGTTCGAGAACCCACACTTTATCCGGATCGGCAAGCGTCAGACATTCCGATTCGGGACCGCAAGATGGCAGAAAACCGTATTTTTCCATCAAGGAGGTAATCAGACTCAACGCCTCTTCTGCCGTTTTACAACGCTGAAGGGCAAAAACAGCCGCCTGTTCCACCGTCATGATCTGTTTGCCTTCTCCCTTGCCGACCTGCAATTCGGGGCGCTGGCTCATAGTGCTTTCCCCAATGCAAAGCTGATATTCGTTAATATGGGAATAAGCAGAATGAAAATAGGTATAGGTTTCCTCCACCTGCGGAATATACCCCAGAATCTCCCCTTCTCCCATTTCCGGACGGTTACGCGTCAAGATGCCATAATAGACAGGCGCCATCGTCCCTTTGGGATATTTTTGTCCGGGGACTACCTGTATACGGCAATCGGGACCGCAATCGGTATGCGAGTTCAACACACTGCCGTCGACTGTCGCTTTCTTACCGGCAATGACGACCGTACAGGCATCGCCGGTTTGCACAAGTGCGGCTACGGCAAGCATCACGGTAATTAATTTGAGTTTGTTCATGATATGGTAATTTATAAGATAAATCAGACTCCTATTTCACAGAGGCACGTATCCGGCTAAGCGACTGCGGGGTAATTTGCAGGAATGAAGCAATATGCTTCAACGGGACCCGTTGGAAAAGGTCCGGGCGCGTACGCAGCAAGGTCTCGTATTGCTCACGGGCATCACTCCAACTGTCATTGATAAAGTAATTCTCATATTCACGGAGGTAATAATCCGACAACTTACGCATCCAGTTCGCCAGATCGAGCGTCTGTTCACAAAGCTCTTCAAGACGCCGCGCCGGAATACGCAGCAAAACGGTATCTTCCACCATTTCCAGATTATAAGCTGCGGTTTCACGGTAAGACATATTCACGATTTCGCCGGACGACACGAACCATAAGGTGACGTCGCGCATATCCCGCTCTACGAACGAACGGGCCAATCCTTCTTTGACGAACCAGACATACGGATCACGATCTCCTTCATACACCGGAAAACTGCCTTTCGGAGCAAACACTTCCTCCATCCCTTCCGTCAATTTGAGTACCGATTCATCCGACAACGGATAGAGAAGACGCTGCTGCGCGATGAATTTATCCATATCTTTCATGTCATTACCTTTTCAATCAAATACAAAGATATTCAATTTTCGGTTCCGCTTATATAACGCGACAACATATCCCGCATCCGCCCGATCGCTTTCTGTAACTGTACATCGACCGTATTGACACTTATGCCCAAGTCTTTCGCGACCTCGGCATAAGACTGCTTTTCTTCACGTACACGGATAAATATTTCACGACATCGCTCCGGCAGGCGATCGAGGGCCTTGACATAGTGGGCGAAAAGTTCCTCACTGACCAAGATGTCTTCCGGCGATTCACCGGAGATGGACACACCGTCAAAAGCATCCGCCGTCATGTCTTTCCGGCGTTGTTCCTTTTCGAGATAGTTCAGAGAGGCATTTTTATCGTGATAAAGAAATAATCTTCCAAATTGGCTATATGGTGCAAAGACTCGCGACGTTCCCATATTTTCAGGAATACATCGAGGACGACCTCCTGTGCCCACTCTTCCGTATGCAGATAGTAGTAAGCAATACGAAAGAAACGGTCGAAGCAAAGATTATAAAAGCTACGCAGAGCAGTCTGGGAATTCTCTTCTTCGATCCGCCTTAAATATTTCCTTATCTCCTGCTCTGTCATCGTCTCATCTTAGTATAACCTGCGCAAAAATAGTCAAATTTTCAAACTATGTCCATCATAATAAAAAAATCCGGGGACGAAGCATAGGGTATTTGCCGGCTGAACCATCTTAGTAATACAAGCACGAGTATTTACTTATTAAACTATATGAGATATGAAAGCGATGCATAAGCAACTATGGGGATACTTGCTCATTACACTGTCGCTGGCGGGATTCACGCCTTTACAGGCACAAACGGATTCGGCTGACGAAGGGGGGTACATCACGGTCAGTGGTATCGTAAAAGACAAAAAGAGCAAAAAGAGCCTGGAATATGTCAATATTTCTATTCCGGGCAGTACGACCGGCACGGTCACGAACGCCGACGGTGAGTTTTCTTTCAAGGTAAAGGATTCCATCCATGCCAAAGAAGTGGAGATTTCGCACCTCGGATATTTCAACAGTAAAATAGAACTCAACGGCAAGGATGTGGAAGAACAGACCGTGTGGCTGACCCCCTACACGAATATGCTCGACGAAGTTATCATCCATGCCCGCGATCCTCGTTACTTGGTGGAAGAAGCAATCAAAAAGATTCCGGCCAACTACAGTTCGAAGCATAGCCTCCTAACCGGATTCTATCGTGAAACGGCCCAGAAAGGGCGCCGGTATATCAACATCTCGGAAGCGGTGATCGATATCTACAAGACACCTTATGACGAGGGAGTAGACCGCGATCGCGTACAGATATTCAAAGGGCGCAAGCTGCTCAGCAGAAAGCGAGCGACACATTGGCCGTCAAACTGCTGGGAGGCCCGAACCTGTCCGTCTATGTGGATGTGGTGAAGAATCCGGATGTACTGCTCGACCTGGAAAGCCTGCCTTACTATAAATTCCGGATGGAAGAATCGACAACGATCAACGACCGGCCACAATACGTTATCAATTTCGAGCCGCAAGCCATATTACCGTATGCGCTTTATTATGGAAAACTATACATCGACAAGGAACGGCTCTCTTTCACGCGGGCCGAATTCTTTCTCGACATGAACGACCGCAACAAGGCCACGCAGGCGATCCTCCGGAAAAAGCCGTTCGGGTTACGGTTCAAACCGGTCGAAGTCTCGTTCCTGGTCAACTATAAGGAACGCAATGGGCTGACTTATCTGAGTTACATCCGTAACGGCGTCCGCTTCAAATGCGACTGGAAACGCAAATTGTTCTCAACCAATTACACCATCCTTTCGGAGATGGTCGTAACGGATGGCAAGGAAAGCGGCATAAACACTATTCCCTACAAGATGGCATTCAGATCCAACCAGTCCTTATCGGACAAGGTTTCCAATTTTGCCGATGAAGGTTTCTGGGGTTCCTACAATATCATCGAGCCGACAGAATCATTGGAACACGCTGTCAACAAACTGAAGAAGCAACATAGGTAATGTGCCAATTTGCCAATGAGCAGATTAATGTATAAATTAGCAACATTTCTCAATTGGCACATTGAATAATTATTAAACATGAAAGACCTGCTTACACTTACAAAGATCAAAAATGGAGACGTCAAGGCTTTTGAACAAGTATTCCGTCTGTATTATATGCCTCTTTGTATGTTTGCAGCCAGCATAACCGGTAGAATGGATATTGCGGAAGAGATCGTACAAGAATTATTCTATGTGTTTTGGAAGGAAAGGGAACGGTTACAATTGTTTCATACGATAAAAAGCTATTTGTATGGGGCCGTGCGTAACCAATCCCTCCAGTACTGGGAACACCAGGATGTACGCAACCGTTATCGGGATGCCATCCTCTCCCACCCGGATAAAGACGACACACCGGACGACCCACAGGAGCAGATCGAATACAAGGAACTGGAAGCTCTGGTAAACCGGACACTCGAAAAGCTTCCCGAACGTCGTCTCCGCATATTCCGGATGCATCGTTTCGAAGGAAAGAAATATGCGGAAATCGCTTCCAGCCTCTCCCTTTCAGTCAAAACAGTCGAGGCCGAAATGACGAAAGCACTCCGAACACTACGAGACGAATTAGAGATTTACATGAAATATGATTGAAACAGAAAGAAATAAAAGAAAAACAGACCGGGCCTGGAATACGTTGTACCAACGCCTGGATGAAGAAGGTTTGCTTTCGGGCAGACCGGCTTCGCCATTCAGAAGCCTTGCATGGAAAAGAGGAGTAGCCGCTGCTGCCGTCGCCCTTCTTTGCCTGCTTGTCTCTGTCACCTACCTGAACAGGTCCGGGCAGGATACCGATCCGAACCTGCTCACCCGTCGGAACAGTGAGACGGCAACGACATTGGTAACCACCCTTGAGGATGGTTCCGTGGTCTACCTGGCAGGAAATACTTCATTGAAGTTTCCCGAACACTTCTCTTCCGACCGGCGGGAAGTGAGCTTGCAGGGGAATGCCTTGTTTGAGGTAGCCGGTAACCGCAAGCGGCCGTTCGTGATTGAAACCGAAGATACACGTATCGAAGTGTTAGGGACGGCCTTCAATGTGAAAAGTAACGATAGCTCTCCTTTCGAACTGTCTGTACAGCGAGGGGAAGTAAAAGTGACGTTGAAGAAGAACGGACAGGACATCCATGTAAAAGCTGGGGAAACCGTCACGCTCCTCTCCCGGAGACTGCAATTGAGCATGACGCCCGATCCGGCACTATTCGACCGCTATACCAAACGAATCAGGTTCAAAGACGAAAAATTAGGCAATATCCTGCGGGTGATCAATCTGCAAAATCCGGATATCCGGTTGGAAACGACACCGGAGCTATGGAACCGGACGCTTACCGTCACCTTCTCCAATGATACACCCGAAGCGATGGCTGAACTGATCTGCCTTGCCCTCGATTTGAAGAAAACACGACAGGACAACATGATCCTTTTATTCAATTGACAATTAAATGTTATTTATATAGTGAAGCTAATGATTCAGATTTTTCGCCTTCTCTGTCTGTGCTTTTGGATGCTTTTGCTTCCGACAGGCCTGTTATGCGCAGAGGAAGGCGATGATGTTCTGGCCCGCATGATTCACTTATCCAAAGAAAAAAATACCGTCTACCGCCTGCTTGACAAAGTATCGGAACAAACCGGCTTTCTCTTTATCTATGACAGCAAGCTGATCGATAATGAAAAAACGGTACGCATCCCGAAAGGAGACTACACCATCCGGCAGGCAATTTACCTGATCACAGGAAACAAAGAACTGAGCTTGCGTGTGATAGGCGATCACATCCTGATCTCCGGGCCGCAACCTGCCAGGCAAACAGCCATTCCCGAGACCATTCCTCCGAAAGAGGCAGACAACCATTTTATTATCAAAGGAATCCTACAAGACCAACAGACGAATGAACCGATCGAGGCGGGCACTATAGGAGTCCTTGCTACTTCAATCGGCAGCATCACCAATGCAAACGGGGAGTTCCGGCTCACGCTGCCCGACTCGCTTCGCCGGTCTACGCTCTACTTCTCCCACTTAGGCTACGAACCCCGCAAGATAGAGGCCTCTCTTCTCGCCGGACAACACACGGTGATCACGCTCGGTGCCAAAATAATCCCGATCCAAGAAGTCGTAGTGCGCATCGTCAACCCACTCCGCCTGCTTCGAGACATGAAAGAAAACATCCGGAAAAACTACCCGCAATCACCCGCTTACCTGACTACTTTCTACCGGGAAGGAATCGAACGAAAAAATAAATTCGTAGGATTGACGGAAGCTGTATTCAAAATTTACAAATCGGCCTACAAGCCCAATCCGGCACCGGACCAGGTCAAACTGCTCAAAATGCGCCGGATCATCAGCCAGCAGGAAAAAGACACGATCATCGCCCGGATGAAGTCGGGAATCAACGCCAGCCTGAGCCTGGACTTGATAAAAGAATTGCCAGACTTCCTTCTGACAGATGAAAAGATAGAGCCTTATATGTATGCATCTTCCGATATCGCCGTGATCGACGACCGGTTAGCCCATGTGATCTATTTCGAACAAAAAGAGACATCAACTCCGCCCTTTACCGAGGAGAACTGTATATCGACACGGAAAACAACGCATTGCTCCGCGCCCACTTCGAAATCAACCCCAAATACATCAAACAGGCTACCGGGATGCTGGTGGAGAAAAAGAGTCGCAACCTAAAGATCACTCCCCAAAAAGTGATCTATACCGTAACATACAAACCTTACAATGGCCAATATTACATCAACCATGTCCGAGGCGACCTCTTTTTCAGGATAAAGAAAAGGAAACAACTGTTCGGAACTTTTCCGCTGCATACCTGGTTCGAGATGGTTACCTGCAAAATAGACACGAACCGAGTAAGCCGCTTTGCCCGTAGCGAAGCATTACCGACACGGACAATCTTTGCGGAAACCCGATTTACTTACGATGAAAAGTTCTGGGGCAACTTCAACATGATCCCACCTGAAGAAAAACTCAATGATGCGATTGGGAAAATATCGTCAAAAATAGAAGAAACGGAAGAGTAACCCTCTAAAAATCATAAAGAGGACCTTTTCTCAAAGGTCCTCTTTATAGGTTTTAATAGGTATTAGTCTTTAAGGCAAAAAGATTGTTTAGGTTATCTGCTTGTAAAGATGAGGCATTTTAAATTACTGAACAAATAAAAAAAGATATTATAAAACACATTTTTAAGATTATCGAAACTTATTTGCAGCTTCTTCTATTTTTTAACAATATAGGACTGCTGCCGAAATACTGGTTCAAAGACATTAAAACCACCTCATATCTTTGATTATGAAGCAAATTAATACATAATATTTTTATTTCACAACAAAAAAGTTCATTTTTACGATAGATCCTCCCCTGATCTTTGTTTTAAATACATACAAACAGTTACAGATATTTTTAATATTTCAATACATTAAGTACCGCTTCGGAACCCGATTTTTTCAGTAAATTTGCACCTTGTACCGAGGTGACATTAGGTGCAGGCATAATATTCTAAAACAGTTTTATCGTATGTATACCGTTATCAAACGTATGGAGATTTCGGCAGCTCACAGTCTGTCGCTTTCCTATCCGAGCAAATGCGAATATCTGCATGGTCACAACTGGATTATCACTGTGCATTGCCGTTCCAAAGAATTAAACACAGATGGCATGGTGATTGATTTCACCCATATCAAGCAGGTCGTAAAAGATCAGCTCGATCACCGGAACCTCAACGAGGTGCTCCCCTTTAACCCGACAGCCGAGAATATCGCCCGGTGGATATGCGACCAGCTTCCCACCTGCTACAAAGTAGAAGTTCAGGAATCAGAAGGAAACACGGCAATCTATGAGAAAGATTAACGAGATATTCTACAGTCTCCAAGGAGAAGGTTTCCATACGGGTACGCCTGCCGTTTTCGTCCGCTTCTCCGGATGCAACCTGAAATGCAGTTTTTGTGATACCCGACACGAGGAAGGGATCTTGATGTCTGATGAAGATATTTTACAAGCTATTTCAGCCTTTCCTTCAAATGTCGTTATCTTGACAGGGGGCGAACCTTCGCTCTGGATCGACCAGACTTTTATCGATCTGCTACACATGGCAGGGAAATATATTTGCATCGAGACTAACGGGACAAACCCGTTGCCGGAAGGTATCGACTGGGTAACCTGTTCCCCGAAAGGGTTTCCCTTGAGGCTGGCACATATAGATGAGGTCAAAGTGGTCTATACAGGACAGGACCTGACGGAATACGCCGGTTTGAAAGCAACCTGGCATTTCCTCCAACCCTGTTCCTGCCTGAATACAAAAGAGGTGGTAGAGTACATCCTCCACCACCCACAATGGCGCCTCAGCTTGCAAACGCACAAACTTATTGATATCAGTTGAAAGGTGAAAGGTAAAAGTTGAAAGTTATAAAGAGACATAAAATTAACTTTCATCTTTCAACTTTCAACTATACCGAACTTCCATCCCGCGAACCTCATCATTCACCCGTCCATTGTCATAGGCCAGTTGCCCGTTGACGAATGTTTTCCAGACGGCATGATGGAATGTATAGCCTTCGAAAGGAGACCAGCCGCATTTATACAGTATATTTTCTTTTGCCACTGTCCAGGTTTCTTTCGGATCGACCAAGACAAGGTCGGCATAATAACCTGGACGGATATAGCCACGGCGATCCACACGGAAAAGTTCTGAAGGCATATGAGCCATCTTTTCCACCACTTTTTCGTAAGTGAAACGGCCTTCCATCGCCAATTCCAGCATAACAATGAGCGAATGCTGGATCAGCGGACCTCCGGAAGCGGCTTTCAGGCAACTTCCCTCCTTTTCGGAAAGGAGATGCGGGGCATGGTCGGTCGCCACAATATCGATCGTGTTGTTATTAACGGCTTCACGCAGTGCCGTACGGTCTGCCAGCGTCTTAATCGACGGGTTCCATTTGATACGGTTTCCGAACTGTTCATAATCGCCATCGTGGAACCAAAGATGATGCACACATACTTCACCTGTGATCTTCTTTTCACTAAGCGGAAGCTTATTGCTCAACAAAGAAAGTTCTTTTGCTGTCGAAAGATGCAGAATATGCAGACGGGAACCGAGACGGGTAGCCAGTTCGACTGCCTCGGACGAGGAAGCATAGCAGGCTTCCTCGCTACGGATCTTACTATGGAAGGAGATATTCAGGTCGTCACCGTGCAAGCCCGTATAATGAGCGATGTTCCGTTTGATGACCTCCTCCTTTTCGGCATGGATAGCGATAAGCATTCCGCTTCGCCGAAAATACGTTCCAGGCTATCCTTCTTATCGACCAACATATTACCGGTGGAAGAACCGAGAAAGAGTTTCAGACCCGGCACACGGCTACGATCCAGTTTACGGATTTCATCCATATTGTCGTTCGTCCCGCCAAAGAAGAAGGAATAGTTAGCAACCGACGTTTCAGCTCCCCGTTGCAATTTCCATTCCAGATCGGCAAGAGTTGTCGTCTGAGGCTTCGTATTCGGCATATCCATGAAGGTAGTCACCCCACCGGCTACGGCAGCACGGCTTTCGCTGGCGATATCGCTTTATGCGTCAATCCCGGTTCACGGAAATGCACCTGATCGTCGATAGCACCCGGAAGCAGGTATTTACCTGTAGCATCTATCACGGTCGCATCACCGAACTCAGCCGGAATTATCCCTTCATATACTGCGGCAATCTTATCATCTTCGATCAGTACCGAACCGGTGAAGGTGCGGCCTTCGTTAATGATAGTGGCGTTTTTTATCAGCGTTCTATTCATATTTCTTTTATTTTAGTCGTGACAAAGGTACGAAATTCTCCAGTTTTAATATTCCCAAAGAAGACGGGATATGGAAATCCGGTTCGGCAGCATCAGGGACGATCCAGGACGACCAGATCACGCGCTCCCCGGCATCGTCGAAATAATCGGCCCGGTAAACACCCATGCGGATTTCACCTTCCGGAGAAATCAACCCTAATTTTCTTAGCGTCTTCAACGAAATGCTCCCTTCCACACGGTAAGAATCTTTGCCGACGGAAGTTGCCAACTTCAGATCCTTGAAGTTCCAGTTAAAATCAAACTTACGATAGTTATGCGCTTCATAATCCATCACTTTCCCCTTCGGATCGATCTCCGCACAATAATACGTCTTCATCTCCGGATCCTTGCTCATAAAAAACTCGATCCGGTCTCCATTACCGACAGAAGCCTCCGTCTTCTCGTCATTATAAACTAAAGTAGTATCAGACACCTCATACAGGAAATACAGGTTCTTTTGATCATGACAGGCATAAAAAGCGGTTTTGTCTTTTTCCGCCCCGTCCCAGGGAGCGATCAGACCAGTTACAGCCGGGACGTTTTTCCAGTCGTCTTGTTTACCATCCACTTTGATTCCTTTGGAAAAAGGAGCACTGATAAACGGTTGGGCAGAAATGCTTTTTCCCGGTTCATGGCAGGGAGGGAAGACGATCTTCACATCCTTCCCATTCATTTTGAGCGACAGGGAATGTTGCTTGTGTGTCGGATCGGCAGCTTCGATCAACCAATTTCCATTATGCAGACGGAACATATAAATACCCGGAGTCTGTAAATCGACCTGCAAGTCTTTTTGCAAGTTTACTACCTGCGGCTCATACGCTGTCACATAAAAACAGTTGCCGGCAGCAACAGCCTGAATGGATGTGTCATTCCGGATCACCCGGATATCCTGTACTGCAAAAGCTGCGGTTTTTTCGGCGGTAGAAGCAGGAAGGACCAAATATTGGTAATCGGCGTTATCCTCTCTTCCATGATCGATATAGAGACCAACAATCTCTCCTTCTACCGTTTTAGGAGCATATGATCCCATAAAATCACACCAGCGCCCGGATCGCTTTTCCGAAATGGCCACACAGGCGGAAGGTTGTAACAGAATATACCTGTGTTATCATGGAAGAAACGTTGTTCCTCCGGAGAAGAAACATACTTTCCCTGTACCGGCAACCAATTACCATCGGCATATCGGAGCAAATCGCCCCGTTTCACCCGCTGGTCTACAGATGTCGTAACCGCCAAAATGCTGTCCGAACGAATCCCAGCACCTAAGCAAAGGACATAATCGCGGGTAAAGATCCAGGACTTGTGCGCCTGCAAACCATCCCGGTCCAAGACCATTGCCGTCATTCCGGTTTCACCATCCGTCACACCTCCGACAAAGGCAGTCTTATTCCTCACATGCACCCCATAATTGAAAAAAGCAGGAACGGGAGCCTCGCTCTCATAAGCGGTAATGCCTGGAATCTTCCGCCAGTCCCAGAAAGGAAAAATATTCAGATACTCGTCACCACGACAGTACGTATAAAGAGCACCGTCGCCATATAAAAGCCTTTCAAATTATCTTCGTTCACCAACTCCGTGCCAATCACCCGGTCAGAGGCCATCTTGACCGAAGCCATCCAGGTGGAGGAACGATGAACGGTCTGATCAGAATCCCAGAAATGTTTATGCCCGATGAAAGCGCTACCTTTTCTTTCGGGAGCATAGTTATCTTTCAGGAACTCATTCATCTGCCGGATATCTTCAGCGGAACTGCCACGCATCAGGGCATTCGTGGCAAAAGCCAGACTGAATGCCTTGTGTATCTGCCCGCTATGAAACAATTGCCGATCCAGTGCATTGACATCCATATACCCTTTCCAGACAATCCAACGATAGCCGTTCAGAAGGAAAGAATTCAAAATTCCCTGTTGCTCCTTGTTCAGGGCAAAAACGGTTCCCGCAAACAAGCCGGAATAAGAACTCATCTCCGTCAGGAAAGCCAATCCGTAGTTTCCGAATTGTTGCTGCGGTCCGTGCTGATGAAAGCTCCAGTCGCTTTTGATCCCTTCCTGCATACCAGTCGTAATCTCGGATACAATAGTATCACGGGCAGCCTTTACCAATTCGAAATCATCCTGCAACAGTCCACGCATCAACACATTCCCGGCAAGCCAGACTTTATTCTGTCCTGTCATGCCGAACTTGGCATTTTCCATCACCTCGATGGCGGCTTCCTTTTCCTCCGGGTTCAATTGTTCTTTCATCAGGAGGAAAGCTGGTCCCAATGTCTTGGGAACACCGATCTGGTTATACCACCAGTTCTTACAGACCGGTTTCTCCCGAAACCAGTAGCCCAATGCCAAGTGAATGACCGATTCGAGCTTCGGTCCCCAATGACAATCACCCTCTTCAGCCTGTACAGCTTGGCTAGTTCCAGCACCCGGTCGGCATGTTCCTTGACAGACCAGCCCGATCGTTTCTGGTCGTTATAGTTAATATCCGGCCAGGAACCGTCTTCCCGGATCGTTTCCATATATCCCGTTATTTTCTCCACGTTGAAAGGATAACGCTGGTGGAGTTCAACAACAACCTGATCGGATATTTCCGTTTCAGGCTGTATGCCTGACAAGAGTTCCACCAATGAAGCCGTCCGGTCGTCATTCGATATAAAAGACTGGATATAGTTTTGTTGAAGCCGTTCCAATTCCTGTTGCGGTGTCTGTGCAAACAATGGAACCGCCACAAAAGAAAACAAAAGAAAAGAGACTTTATTTCGTAAATTCATGGTATATAATTATAGAATATAATACAACATAGCAGCTACGGCTGCCCCGGCTATCGGTCCTAAGACCGGAATCCAGGCATATCCCCACTGGCTTCCGCCTTTTCCCTTTATCGGCAAAAAAGCATGCATGCAACGGGGAGCCAGGTCACGTGCCGGATTAATCGCATAGCCGGTCGGACCACCCAGGGACAGTCCGATCACCCAAACCGTAAACGCCACTGGCAACGCCCCTACGGAACCCAACCCGATCGGTAACGTGCTATTACTATCTTTCAAAGAAAGTTCACCACCGGTGATATAGAACACGACAAACATCAGGGCAAACGTCCCAACCGCTTCCGTCAAGAAATTAATCGCCGGATTCTTTATCGCCGGACTGGTACAAAACACACCCAACATGGTGTCCGGATCATCCGTCGCCTCAAAATGGTCTTTATAAACAAGCCAGACCAAAAGCGCTCCTAAGGCTGCCCCTAACATTTGAGCAATGATATATTGAAAGACATCGCACCAGGGAAAAGTCCCCCCGATAGCCAACCCGATGGAAACCGCCGGATTCAGATGTGCCCCGCTATAAGGACCCGCCACCACCACTCCAATGAACACGCCCAAAGCCCAAGCTGTCGTAATCGCCATCCAGCCGGCACCGTGTCCTTTCGTTTTGCTCAGGCACACGTTTGCCACAACACCTCCTCCCATCAGGATCAGAAGCATGGTTCCCAAAAATTCCGCTACGAATGGAGTCATGATATTAGATTTATGATTTTTAATTTATGATTTATTTGTCAATCGCCCAGTTCAAGCTCCTACCGACGCTTTATGCCATTCGGTAAGCAAAGCCTCAGCCGTTTCTTCATGCATTTCAGCACTAAAGATATTATCCAAGGACCACTGTTCTTTCAGTTCATCCACATCTTTCCAGTAACCGATCGCCAACCCTGCCAGATAGGCGGCACCCAAAGCTGTTGTTTCGAGAACACGAGGACGGACTACCGGACAACGGCAGATATCTGCCTGGAATTGCATCAGAAAATTATTGGCAATCGCTCCACCATCCACACGGATCTCTTTCGGCTTGGCATGTATATCGTTTTCCATAGCCATCAGGACATCGTAGACCTGATAGCAAATACCTTCCAGGGCAGCACGGGTCAGATGGGCGGCACTCGTTCCGCGCGTGATTCCGATAATGGCACCACGGGCATACTGGTCCCAATAAGGGGCTCCCAATCCGGTCAGCGCCGGAACAAAGTAGACCCCGCCGTTATCCGGCACGGAATTAGCCAACTGTTCCGTGATAGCGGCGCTCTGTATCAGTCCTAACTCGTCACGCAACCATTGAACGACCGCTCCACCGACAAAAACACTTCCTTCCAATGCATATGTCACTTTTCCATTCAATTTCCAAGCAATCGTCGTCAACAGATTATTTTGAGATAAAACGGGCTTGCTTCCGGTATTCAGGATCATAAAGCATCCTGTCCCGTAGGTCGTTTTGATCATGCCGATATCCGTACACAACTGTCCGAACAGGGCAGCTTGCTGGTCACCTGCCATCCCCGAAACAGGAATACCAGTCTTAAAGACAGGAGTAGAAGTCTCGCAATACACCTCGCTGCTGCTTTTTACTTCCGGCATCATGGATGCCGGGATTTGGAAAAGGTCGAGCAATTCCTTATCCCATTCCTGCGTATGGATATTGAACAGCATCGTACGGGAGGCATTTGTGATATCCGTAATGAATTCAGTTCCGCGAGTCAGTTTCCAGACCAGCCAGGAATCGACCGTACCGAAACAAAGTTCTCCACGCTCGGCACGTTCCCGGACCCCCTTCACATGATCCAAAATCCAACGTATCTTCGTAGCGGAGAAATAAGCATCGATCACCAATCCGGTCTTCTGCTGGATCAGAGAAGCATATCCCTTTGCCTTCAATTCTTCGCAATAGTCTGCCGTACGTCTGTCCTGCCAGACGATGGCGTTATAGACCGGAAAACCGGTCTCCCGGTCCCATATTATCGTCGTTTCACGCTGGTTGGCAATACCGATACAAGCAATATGCGCATCCGTCACATCCGCTTTAGCCATAGCCTCCTTTATAGCAGACGATTGTGTGTACCAAATCTCGTTCGGATCATGTTCCACCCAACCGGGCTTAGGAAAATACTGCTGGAATGTTTTCTGCGCCAGCGTGATGATATTGCCCTGATGGCTGAAAAGGATGGCTCTCGAAGAGGTCGTCCCCTGGTCGATAGCCAGTACGTATTTATTTCTGAAATTCATATCTTTCGTCTCATTAGATTATTCATTCAATATATAATGGGAGGCTACCCGGTTAAAGTCTTTTAACTGGGCATTCCGCCATGTATGGTCCTTTCCCCGTTCCTCTGCTAAAATAGCAGCCACAGCGGGAGCCATTTGCATCGCGGCACGTGCATCCATAAAGAGTATACGCAACCGGCGTGCCAAAACATCCTCCAGTGTCCGTGCCATTTCGTTCCGGACGACCCAGGTGACCTCTCCTCTAGTAAAAGCATATTGAGGATGCAGTCTCTCGGCCATCTCCGGCGAGGAATCCGTCAAAGCCCGTATCTCATCCGCATCTGTCCCATACACATACAACGGATCGGAAAAGTCCGGATTCGGACGGGAACCATGAACAGGATAATGCTCCGTCACACACTCCCGTGTCGGGATATGCATATAACGGATCGCATAGTCCAACGTGTCCTGCGCCATCTTCCTGTATGTTGTCCATTTTCCACCGATAATCGTTATCAAACCGGATTTTTCCCGGATCAGTTTATGGCTCCGGGATATCTCCTTTGTCTTCTTACCTTCATTACGGGGAGCCGCAAGCGGACGGAGACCGGCAAATACGGAGAGGACATCGCTTCGACGGGGAACCCGTGTCAGGTACTTCCCTGCGGTGTCGAGTATAAATTGTATTTCCTGTTCGAGTGCGACCGGTTCTGTTTCGGTATGCTCCATCAAAGTGTCGGTCGTACCTACCACCACTTTGTTATGCCAGGGAACGGCAAAGAGTACACGTCCGTCGGATGTCTTCGGGATCATCACGGCACAATCGCTCTCCAGGAAAGATGCATCCAAAATCAAGTGTACTCCCTGACTCGGACGCACGGTCGGACGATTTTCCGGCTTGTCCATCTGCAGGATATCATCAGCAAAGACACCTGTCGCATTGATAACGGAACGGGCTTTTACGGAATAGACCGCCCCCGTTTCTTCGTCACGTACCTGCACACCGGATACTTTACCTGCTTCTTTCAGGAGAGAGATTACATTCATATAATTCAAGACACATGCACCGGCATCGACCGCCGTACGGACGAGATTAATGGCCAGGCGCGAATCGTCAAACTGTCCGTCATGATAAAGCACCCCCGCCATCATCCCCTCACGACGGAGCATCGGAACTGTCCGGGCCACCCGTTTAGCCGATACAGACAGACCTTCCGAGGCTGAGACCACGCGCCATCAGATCATAAAGAACCAGTCCGATCGTATAAAAAGGTCCCTCCCACCAACGGTAGCAAGGGATCAGGAAGAGTTGGTCTTTCACCAAATGCGGAGCATTATGCCGGAGCAAGCCCCGTTCACGAAGCGCTTCACGAACCAAAGCAATATCGCCCTGCGCCAGATAACGGACACCTCCATGTACCAGTTTCGTACTCCGGCTGGAAGTTCCCTTCGTAAAGTCCGAACGTTCAAACAAAGCCACGCTGTATCCGCGGGTCACGGCATCGAGCGCCACACCCAGACCGGTAGCCCCCCCGCCAATCACGACAAAATCAAATATCCTGTCTTTGTCATACAATTGAGAAATGATAGATTCCCGTTCCATATCCCGCGTCATTAAAAGTTAACACTTACAAATCTAACAAATAAATTCCGATTATGGTTCCGCCATCATAAAAAAGAAACATACGGGCATAAAAAAGAAATGCATGGGCATGGAACGACAATTCCACAACCATGCATTTTATTATATTCAAAGGCAAACCTGTCTTCTACTCAAACATCTTATCGATACCCCCCACATCTGTCGGCGTCTGCTTCCGTTCCTCTTCGGTGGTCATCTTGCACGGATCCTGATATTGTTCGGGAATATCGAAATCTTCTTCCTGCGAATAACCCAACGTTTTGTCGGCATAGACTTTCTGCATATAAAGCCCATAGATCGGCAGAGCCATACTGGCTCCCTGTCCTTCCGACATCCGGTCGAAATGGATAGAGCGGTCTTCACCTCCAACCCAGACACCGGACACCAAGCTCGGCGTAAAGCCCATAAACCAGCCATCGGAGTTATTCTGCGTCGTACCGGTCTTTCCTCCCATCGGCGCTGTAATGCCATAACGGGCACGGATACGGCCACCTGTACCACCGTCTATCACATTTTTCAACATGTGAAGCATCTTATAAGAAGCATCTTCCGTCAAGACCTCACTCATCTGCGAATTGAAATTCGCAATCGTGTTGCCGTAAGCATCCTCTATGCGGGTTACATACAAAGGTTCGACCCGTATGCCCTTGTTAGCAAAAGTCGTATAACCACTTACCATTTCACCGACCGATACATCCGGCGTCCCCAAGCAAATCGAAACCACCGGGTCCATTTCGTTCTTCAATCCGAACGAATGCAGCAGACGGACAAACGTATAGGGAGATAACTGGCTCATCAACCAAGCCGTCACCCAGTTATCGGAATTCTGCAACCCCCACTGAACAGAGACCATCTCACCGATCCGTTTCTTATTCGAGTTACGGGGTTCCCAAAGCCGTCCGTTCTCATCGGTCAGACGCTGTTGTACGTGCAGCATCTCGTCACATGGACTGATTCCTTCGATCATGGCAAGGGAATAGAGGTAAGGTTTAATGGTCGAACCTATCTGGCGACGGCCTCCATTTACCATATCATATTGGAAATCATTATAATCAATACCACCCACATAAGCTTTCACATGGCCGGTGCGCGGGTCCATCGACATGAAACCGGTACGCAGGAAACTCTTATGATAACGAATCGAATCCAATGGCGACATCGTCGTATCTATAGCTCCCCCCCAACTGAACACACGCATCTCGACCGGTTCGTTGAAGGCAGCCTTTATCTCTTTCTCACTCGCTCCCGCCTTCTTCATGGCACGATAGCGGTCCGTCTGGTGCATAGCGTGCATAAAGATCGTATCCACCTCACCTTGACGTAAGTCACGGGAGAACGGTGCATAACTTTTTCCTCTCTTCTCTTTGAAAAATGCAGGCTGAAGATAACCTCCGATATGCTCACGGACGGCATCCTCGGCATATTTCTGCATACGGGAATCGATGGTCGTATATATTTTCAAACCATCCGTATACAAATTATAAAATTCGCCATCGGCTTTTTTGTTCTTGTTACACCAACCATATGCCGGATTTGTTTCCCAAGCAACCGAATCTTCCCTGAATTGTTGCATCTGCCATCCCCGGTAGTTTTTACGTTCGGGCTTCTTCGCCGTCAAAAACAGGCGCAGATATTCGCGGAAATAAGGAGCCAATCCTTCCTTGTGGTCCATACGGCTAAAATGGAGCGTGAGTGGCAAAGCTTTCAGCGAATCACATTCCGCCTGCGTTATATAACCGGCTTTCTGCATTTGCTCCAAAACCGTATTGCGCCGTCCGCGTGTCCGCTCGTTATGGCGTCTGGGATTAAAATAAGAGGGGTTCTTACACATTCCGACAAGTGTCGCCGCTTCCTCGATCTTCAACGTCTTGGGTGTCTTTCCGAAATAAACACGAGCAGCAGACTGGATTCCCACAGCATTATATAGGAAGTCGAACTTGTTCAGATACATATTGATGATCTCTTCTTTCGTATAATAACGTTCAAGCTGGACAGCAATCACCCATTCGATCGGTTTCTGGAACAGACGTTCCATCATATTGTCAACGCTTGGAGAAAACAACTGTTTTGCCAATTGCTGCGTAATGGTACTGCCGCCGCCACCACTTTTCTGCATCAAAATACCTCGCTTGACAACTGCACGAAACAGTCCCTGCGCGTCGATACCGCTATGTTCGGCAAAGCGAACATCTTCCGTCGCGATCAACGCCTTCACCAAATCGGGCGAGAGATCGTTGTAATTGACCATGATGCGGTTATCTTGGCTATGTGCATAGATACCGAGTGTTTTCCCATCGGCAGACACAACTTGCGAAGCATATTTATCAATCGGATTTTCAAGCTGTTCGACCGGCGGCATATAGCCTATCGAGCCTTTAGCTATTGCTGAAAACAATACAACTACAGCACCTACCGCTATGGCAAACAACACCCAGAACGAAATTATAATACCTTTTGTTATCTTTGAAGCCACTTTTCTCTATCTTTCTTGTTTTGGGCACAAAGGTAATAATTTATAAGACACTCCTTCACCACAGTATCAAGCAATTTATGTTAAACCAAATACTTCGCCAATAAATAGCCGCCGCCTAACAACCAGATATACAATACTGCCGCCAAAATAAAAGGTTTCGCTCCGGCTTTCTTAAACTTCTCGATGCTGGTTTCCGTACCCAATGCCGTCATAGCCATCGTCAACATAAATGTATCTATATGATTGATCCCATCCACAACCGTATGAGGCAATAGGTCAAAGGAATTAAAACCGATCACGGCCAGGAAACCGAAAGCGAACCAAGGAATCGTGATCTTGCCCCGTTTTGCGGTAGCGGCTGCCGTTCCCTTTACGCCATCGGATACAACTTTCACGGCGGTACGTGCCAAAGCAAAACTCATTATCACCAAGACAGGAGCCAACATTATGACACGAATCATTTTCACGATAATGGCTGTATCCGAAATTTCCTTTCCCATCGCATTCCCCGCTCCCACGACGTGCGCCACCTCGTGCAAAGTCGATCCGGTATAAAGCCCCATCTGTTCAGGCGTCAGGTCCAATATGCCTGCACGGTATAGGGCCGGATAGATAAACATTGACAAAGTTCCGAAAATAACGACCGTCGAGACAGCCACCGCCGTTTTATGCGGCTCACTTTTCACGACCGGCTCAGCTCCCAATACGGCAGCAGCTCCACAGATCGCACTACCGGTAGATGTCAGCAAAGCGAGATCCCTATCCATCTTCAACAAACGCCCGACAAACAAACCTATAAAGATGGTAGCCGTCACTATAATCGCATCGATCAGTATGGCCGGAAGCCCGATCTCGACCACGCTTTGAAATGTCAGCCTGAAACCATACAACACGATACCGGCACGCAGTACCTGCTTCGTACAAAACAAAATACCGGGCACCCATGTCTCAGGCAGATGGTTGCGTAAACTGTTCGCATATACCATCCCCAACAGGATACCGACAATCAGAGGACTGAAGGATAGATTTTTGACAAAGGGAAACTCTGCAATGTAAAAAGCAGAACAAGAGAAAAGGGCGATCAACAGAATGCCATGAAGTACGTTACTCCTTTTTTCGCTAAACATATTCAATCAAGTTTAAAATCCATTACTTTTTAAAACCGTGACAAAAATAAGGCTTTTTTCCTCTATCCTTTCCTAATATGTTTTTATAGGGTATAACACCAGGTTATCGCCAGTTTTGGCAGGCATATCGGATAAAGCTCTCTTCCACTCCCCCGTTCTGTCCCTGCGGCTCGGCAAAGGTAAACATCCGTTCGGCATGGAACCCGTCCACTTCGATCACCTTCAGCCTGCCGGACATCAATTCGCGGGTTACGGCACGAATAGAAACAATTCCCAACGCCTCGGAGTTTTCCAAAAACAGCTTTATACTTTCCGTACTCCCCATTTGCAACAATACATTCAGTTGCGAAAGTTTAATCTGATGTTCCGCCAGAGCAGCTTCCACCACATCGAGCGTCCCCGAACCGTTTTCTCGCAGGACAAGAGGTAGCGTACGGAGTTGTTCGAGCGAAATCTCGTCATAGGCCGCCAGCGAGCAGCCCGTATGCGCCACGACGACCAGTTCGTCTTTCATAAAAGGCGTATAGTGAAGCGTACTCTGATGTGCCGTTCCTTCGACCAGACCGAGGGTGATCTTTCCTTCCCGCAACGCCTGTTCGATATCACGGCTGTTCCCGTTCAGCAAAGAGACTTTTATCTCCGGAAACTTCTTGATAAAAGAGGCAAGAACAGGCGGCAGCACATATTGGGATATCGTCGTACTTGCCCCCAACCGCAGTTCCCCTGCAAAATTATCCGTCAACAGATTCATCTCGAAGTCCATCTGCCGGTATGCAGCCAACAGCTGTTTCGTATGCGACAGCAGCAATTCTCCGGCATGGGTCAACCCGATACGACTTCCCACACGATCAAACAACGGTGTTTTATATTGCACCTCCAATTCATGAATATGTTTACTGATAGCCGGCTGGCTGATAAACAGTTCTTTCGACGCTTTCGTAAAGCTCAAATTCGTAGCTACGCTATGAAATACTTTCAGACGGAAATCCATACATATATTACTTTCTACTTTATCAAACTCATTAAAAGGTACATAAGAACGTGATTCAACATCAGACACCTGCAAGAAGCCACCCATTACTTCCGTCAAAGAATTAAAAGCATAAATCGAAAAAGAAGCGGCAGCTACAGAGACTTTCGACTTAGAAGACAACCTATTTTAAGATCATCTACTACACGTTCATTTATGTTATTTATTAGTTTGGGTAGCTCCATACTGCTTAATTAGACAAATATTCCATGACAATTGCAAAGATAATCAAATTGTCACGACTACCTCATCAAAATCGGATTACTGCCCTATGTTTTTGGGATTACTATTGCAGGTGATATTTTTTAATATTTTTTACGACATACATACAAACAGCCTGCTTGGAGGAAGAAAAAAACAGACATTTATCCATCTTTTTGCCAGAATTCGAAAATTCAGATCGTTTTTGACAATAAGGGGTACTCACCGGACAATCTTCATCCTCCTTGCCCATCATTAAAAACCGTGAATTATTTTCAAAAGACAAAACTAAATAAGTTCTATGCACGGATTATTCAAAAAAGACGATAAATCACCTTTCGTCAATCTCTGACTTTTTCATACTTTTGTTCTTCTAATTCTTGACAAAGCATACAAGAGTAAATATGAAAGAAA
>ENA-OQJX01000014-OQJX01000014.1-human-gut-metagenome-genome-assembly--contig:-NODE-14-length-99288-cov-2.888434_pt1 | contig 99288 bp, 86 predicted proteins | sample MGYA00242615_ERZ504782 | MGnify/ENA primary metagenome ERZ504782 (study PRJEB26092, sample SAMD00036354) | human gut metagenome | host: Homo sapiens | study: EMG produced TPA metagenomics assembly of... | reverse complement strand
GTTTTCTTTGTCTTTGGATTCGCAACACTAAGGTAAGTGAAAACGCTGACATGGCAAAAACCTGGGCAACAAAATGTTGCTCAGGAACTTATAAAAATAATTATCAATTATGTTGCGGAATTAAGGTCTATAACAGGAGGTACAGAGAAAACACAACATTCTATTTCTTTAGGATACAGAGGCGAAAATGGACTTTTTAAAAATGATAATTATAAACGCTTGAATGCTAGAGTGGCATTAGATCATAAACTATTAGAAAACTTGAAGAATTGGTACTAATATTACTTATACATACAAAGATCAAAACACGCGTCGTGATCCTTTGAATATGTGTAATAAGATTGTGCCTTTGTCAAAACCTTATGATGAAAATGGAGAAGTAGTAAGATTTCCTGCTCCGGGATATAATTCTCAAACTAATCCGTTAGTGGATGATGTAGATGGAGCTGTAAAAGATAATACAAAAGCAACCCGTTTTTTCGGTAGTCTATATGCGAATTGGAATATCACAAAAGATTTGCTTTTTAGAACAACTTTAGGTGTGGATGTAAGAAATAAGAGAAGGGGATATTATTGTTCTGCAAATTCTTTGGATGGAGAAGGTAAGGATAGTAAATCATTAAAAGAGCATACTATAGAATCGGGTATAACTTGGGAAAATGTTCTGACTTATTCTAAAATTTTAGGTGAACATGATTTTCAGATAATGGGTGGTACAAGTACTATTTATAAAAGTAAGGAGTACACTTTGGCTTCAGGTAAAGGACAGACATATGGAGGAAATATCTATCATAATTTGGCATCGAATACCAAGGAAGTCATGATTGACAGCTATTTAAATGAGGAAAAATTAGCTTCTTTTTTCGGGCGTGTAAACTATAAGTTTATGGATCGTTATATTCTTACAGCGTCATTACGTGCGGACGGTTCTTCATTATTAGCCGATGGACATAAATGGGGGTATTTCCCATCTGTAGCGGTGGCATGGAGAATGAATGAAGAAAGTTTTTTGAAAGGTTTTGACGAACTGTCAAATTTAAAACTTCGTTTGAGTTGGGGAGAATCAGGCAATCGGCTATTGATCCTTATCAGACTGTCGGGCTTTTAGGTTCGTCCACTTATTCATTTAACAATGATTTGGCTAGTGGGCTGTATCCTAAAACGATGTCGAATAAAAATCTGACTTGGGAAACAACTTCTGTGTTTGATCTAGGTGTGGATTTCGGTTTCTTTAATAACCGTCTTTCAGGTTCTGTAGATGTATATAAATCATATACTAGAAATGTATTGATGAATCGTAAGATTCCATCAACCAATGGGTATACCGAAGTTATGGAAAATATTGGTAAAACAGAAAATTTTGGTATTGATGTGGCGTTGAACTCTGTAAACATTCAAAAGAAGAATTTTACTTGGACTACAGATTTTACTCTTTCTCACAATAAAGAGAAAATTAAGGAATTGGCTTCAGGAGCACTGAGAGATGAGGCAAACTCATGGTTTGTAGGTGAAGCGTTTCAGGTCTTTTATGATTATAAAAAGATAGGAATCTGGCAACTGGATGAAGCGGATGAAGCTGCTAAAAATGGACAGAAACCTGGAGATATTAAGATTCAGGATACGGATGGTAATGGTGAAATAACTCCCGAAGACCGTGTGATTTATAGTAAACGTCCTAAAGTTACTTTTGGTATAAATAACTCATTTACCATTCATGACTTTGAATTTTCGTTCTTTATTTATAGTCGTTTAGGTCAATGGATTGATTACGAGTTCAATAGAGGATATAAACCGGATGGATTGGAAAATAGTTCTAATGTGGATTACTGGACTCCGGAAAATCCAACTAATAATTTCCCACGTCCCAATCGGTTTTATGGGTTTGGAAAACTAGATATTCCTCAACTTTGAAATATGAAAAAGGGTCGTTTGTTAAGGTGAGGGATGTAACCCTGGCCTATAATATCCCTTCAAAAGTATTGGCTAGTTTAGGTTTGGGACGTGCACGTATCTATGCAACTGCAAAAAATTTCTTTACCTTCAGCAGCATTGATAATTACGATCCAGAACGAGGGGGAGGAATTTCATTTCCGATGACCAAACAGCTTGTTTTTGGTGTGAACTTGGATTTTTGATAGAGTGTATAATATTAAAAGAAAGTAATTATGAAGAAAAATATATTTGTATTGACATCTTTGATGCTAACTCTAGGATGTGGTTGTGATAGTTTCTTGGATGAAACGAATTATAGTGATGTGACTTCAGAAGGAGGTTATTATGACACGGAAGCAGGATTGAATGCTGTAGTTAATGCTTGTTATACTCCTTTACGCTTTTGGGCGGGAAAAGAGGATGCGATTGGGCTAAGTGAGACTGGAACTGATATTATTGCGGCTGGTTCGGGATGCGTGGATAATAATATGGCGGCATATACCCAGTCTTTGGATGGAACAAATTCTGCCTGTACTTTTTATTTTGACCGTTTTTATGCAGCGATAAATTGGTGTAATACAGCAATATTTCATGCACAAACAGTGCCGAATCCATCCAATGATGAGATATTGGCAACAACTTTGAATAAGCGTGAGGCGGAAGCAAGAGTTTTACGTACATTCTATTATTGGATATTGACTGAAACATTTGGAGATACCTATTATACGGACCAGCCTTCTACCAGTATAGTAATGAACCCGGTAAAAACTTCTACAGATAATATCTACCAATATATGTTTGATGATTTGGATTGGGCTATCAAAAGCAAGTTGTCAACTTTGCAAAATGATGGTGGACGGGTTACCATCTGGACTGCGAAAGCTTTAAAAGCTAGACTTTTATTAACTAGAGCAAGTGAAAAGAACGATGTGGACATGTATGGACAGGCATACGATTTGGCTAAAGATGTGATAGAAAATGGTCCGTTTGAATTAGCTGAAGATTTTGCTTCAATATGGGACATGAAGAATAGTGATGGAAACTCTAATAAAGAAGTGATATGGTATGTAGATTATTCGACAAATCAGTTGTATAATTCTGAATTGGATGATAAACCTGTTATCAGAAACGGAGGGAATAATGCACATTTGCTTTTTTGTATGAAGTATGATGATCAACCGGGTATGACACGTACAGCAGAATATGGTCGTCCATTTAACCGATATATGCCAACTCGTTATTTGGTGGATTTGTTTGATGAGGAAAAAGACCAGCGTTATGCTGGTAGTTTTCGTAATTTATGGATTATGAATAATGAGAAGGGAAAAGGTAAATATACTGCAATGACTGATACTGCTATTTATATAATTAAAGGGGAGGCAACTAAAGCTCAACGGGCATGGGCAGAAAATCGTTATCAGCTTTTTGATAGAAATGATGTGTATAATGCAGATGGTTCGACAAAGAATATGAAGCAATATTTGGAGTTGAGTAAATTTGCAGATCCTACTCGTGCGTCAAAAGATGAAGATAGAAGTACTCGTGACGGCTTCATGATTCGTATTGCTGAAATGTATCTTATTGCAGCAGAGGCGGGAGCTAAAGCAAATAAAGCGGATGCTTTGGATTATATGAATAAATTGCGTATGACTCGTGCCATATCCGGATATGAAGATGCGATGCGTGTTGAATTGTCACAAATACAAGATATTGATTTTATACTGGATGAACGTGCACGGGAGTTGGCTGGAGAGCAGTTGCGTTGGTTTGATTTGAAACGATTTGGTAAAGAACAGTTTGTAAAAAGAATAAAAAAGTGTAATCCTGATGCTGCAAATGTGGATGAACATCATTGGGTACGTCCATTCCCTCAGACATTCTTGGACGCTATTGAAAATAAAACGGAATTTACTCAAAATACAGGTTATAAATAATGAAGAAATATATTATAGCTTTTTACTTGGTGGGAATGAGCGGAGGATTAGTTTCTGCTCAAGACTATGTTTCAAAAGTATGGGTGTCAGACCAAGGTGATGGAACTTATAAAAATCCAGTACTTTATGCGGATTATTCTGATCCTGACGCATGTAGGGTTGGAGATGATTATTATTTGACTTCATCGAGTTTCGGTTGTTTACCCGGTTTGCAAATATTACATTCCAAGGATTTGGTGAATTGGAGTATCATTGGTGCGGCATTACCTTATGCCGTACCTCCCATAAACGATAATTCTCCCCAGCATGGAAATCGTGTATGGGCTCCTAGCATCCGCTATCATAACGGGGAATTTTATATTTTTTGGGGAGATCCCGATCAAGGAGTTTATATGGTGAAATCCTCAAAAGTGGAAGGTCCTTGGAGTGAGCCGGTTTTAGTAAAATCAGGTAAAGGAATCATTGACACAACGCCTCTTTGGGATGATGATGGACGAGTGTATATGGTACATGCTTATGCAGGTAGTCGTGCCGGTTTAAAAAGTGTCATAGCCATTTGTGAATTAAATGCTGAGGCAACTCAAGCTATTACCCAGTCTCGTATCATTTTTGACGGACATGAAGCTCATGAAACTTGTGAAGGACCCAAATTTTATAAACGTAATGGATATTATTATATTTTCCATCCGGCTGGTGGTGTGGCTACTGGGTGGCAGGTAGTGTTACGTTCGAAAAATATCTATGGACCTTATGAGTGGAAGACTGTATTGGCTCAAGGAGAAACAAAGATAAACGGACCTCATCAAGGCGCGTGGGTGGACACTACTACAGGAGAAGACTGGTTTTTACATTTTCAAGATGTAGGTGCACATGGTCGTTTGCTTCATCTTCAGCCTATGAAATGGGTGGATGACTGGCCTGTCATAGGAATAGATAAAGATGAAGATGGTTGCGGAGAACCGGTATTATTCTATAAGAAACCAGATGTTGGTAAAAAGTACTCTGTTTGTACTCCTCAGGAAAGTGATGAGTTTAATAGTCAGAATTTGTCTCCACAATGGCAGTGGAATGCTAATATCAACGAAAAATGGATGTTTTGTAATGGACAAAATGGATATATACGTCTTTATTCTTATCCTGTTACAGATAGTTATAGGAATTTATGGGATGTCCCAAATTTGTTGTTACAAAGATTTCTGCTCCTAATTTTACAGCAACGACTAAATTAACTTTTAAACCCACTAAGAAATATACAGGTGAGCGTACAGGATTAGTTGTAATGGGATTGGATTATGCAGGATTGTTCGTGGAGAATACTAAAGATGGGCTGGTACTGTCTCAGTCTGTGTGTGATGAGGCTGACCGGGGTAGTCTGGAAAAAACCAATGCATCCGTTTCTTTGGAAGGGAATACGGTTTATCTGAAATCAACATTCTCCACAATGGACAGAAAAAATGCTGGTAATGAAGGAGGATATGATTTGGTGGTGATGTGTAAATTTAGTTATAGTATGGATGGAATGACTTATAGATCGTTAGGTATTCCGTTCCGAGTGAAAGAAGGTAGATGGATTGGTGCTAAAACAGGTTTATTTTGTACTCGTCCGTCTATTCAAACGAATGATGGCGGTTGGACTGATGTGGATTGGTTTAGGATAGGCAAATAAGATAGGCAAGGGGAAAAGTTACAATGATAATTAGATTATTATGGGGACTTAAATGAAGCCTGCTAGGCTAAAATAGAAAAGTACTGTTTCTGTTTTGGGAATAGTACTTTTTTATATTGGCTATAGCAGAGAATATTGGAGAGTTTTCTTTTTTTCAAGTTTAACTCGTCATTATCAAGAGGATTTGCTACATTTGCAACTTGTTAAAATGAGAACCAAATAATAAAAAACGATATGAACGAAGATTTTAGAGAGGATTTGAAGAAAGCCTGTGAAGTGATGCAGAAGGGAGGAGTGATTCTTTATCCTACTGATACTATTTGGGGAATAGGTTGTGATGCAACTAATCCGAAGGCGGTAAAACGAGTTTATGATATAAAGAAGCGTGCTGATAGTAAAGCGATGCTTGTATTGGTGGACAGTACGGTAAAAGTAAATTTTTATGTTAGTGATGTACCTGCGGTAGCTTGGGATTTGATTGAGTTTGCCACAAAACCATTGACTATTATTTATGATGGGGCACGTAATCTGGCAGAGAATTTGCTGGCTGAGGATGGCAGTGTTGGTATTCGTGTTACGGCTGAGGAATTCTCCAAACAACTTTGTTTCCGATTTCGTAAAGCTATTGTGTCGACTTCTGCCAATATCAGCGGTCAGCCTTCACCTGCCAACTTCAGTGAAATCAGTGAAGAAGTAAAACAAGCTGTAGACTATATTGTGGAGTATAGACAAGATGAAGTGGGGCATCCCAAACCATCCAGCATTATCAAACTGGGTAAAGGGGGAGAAGTGAAGATTATTAGAGAGTAAAAAAAGGAATGGACGCAATTATAGATGAAAATAAGAAAAGTTGGTTACAGCGCTTTATCTTATGGCGCGAAAAGAAGATAAGAGAGAAACACTTTATTCTTATATTAAGTTTTCTTGCTGGTATTTTTACGGCATTGGCCGCGTGGTTTTTGAAGTTTCTAGTAGAATGGATCAAGGAATTTCTGACTGAAAATTTTGATTCTACAGGAGTCAACTGGTTGTATTTGGTGTATCCGGTTTTTGGAATCTTTCTTACCGGATTGTTCATTCGTTATATTGTGAAAGATGACATCAGTCATGGGGTGACGAAAATATTATATGCCATATCCCGTCGTCAAAGCCGCATCAAGCGGCATAATACATGGTCGTCTGTGATAGCCAGTGCCATTACTATCGGTTTTGGTGGTTCCGTAGGTGCAGAGGCTCCGATTGTGTTGACCGGATCGGCTATCGGTTCTAATTTGGGAAGTGTATTCAAAATGGAGCATAAAACTCTGATGCTGTTGGTGGGGTGTGGTGCGGCAGGTGCTGTGGCCGGTATTTTTAAGGCTCCTATTGCAGGCTTGGTTTTTACTTTGGAAGTCTTGATGATTGATTTGACGATGGCATCATTGTTGCCTCTTCTTGTTTCCTGTGTCACGGCAGCTACTGTTTCTTATATTCTTACCGGTCCCGATGCCATGTTCAAGTTCCATATGGATGAACCGTTTTTGATGGAGCGCATTCCTTCGGCAATTCTGTTAGGCATTGCGTGCGGATTGGTTTCTTTGTATTTTACGCGGGCTATGAATTCTGTGGAGAATATATTTCGTCGATATAATAATCCGTATATCAAGCTGGCTATAGGCGGTGCAATGCTGAGCATATTGATTTTCTTATTTCCTCCATTATATGGTGAAGGGTATGATACTATTAATTTATTGCTGAATGGCGTAACCAATCATGACTGGAATACAGTAATGAATAACTCTATCTTTTATGGGTTCGATAATTTGTTACTAGTCTATTTGGCCATGATTGTACTTTTCAAAGTCTTTGCTTCCAGTGCAACGAATGGCGGTGGTGGTTGTGGGGGTATTTTTGCTCCCAGTTTGTTCTTGGGGTGTATCACCGGGTTCATCTTCGCTCATTTTTGTAATGAACTGCATATAGGTCCTTATATTCCGGAGAAAAATTTTGCTTTGTTGGGAATGGCGGGATTGATGTCGGGAGTAATGCATGCTCCGCTGACAGGTATTTTTCTGATTGCAGAATTGACTGGTGGGTATGATTTGTTCCTTCCGCTGATGATGGTATCTGTCAGTTCTTATCTTACCATTATGATATTCGAGCCACATAGTATTTATTCTATGCGTTTGGCTAAGAAAGGTGAATTGATAACACATCATAAAGACAAGGCCGTATTGACTTTGATGAATATTGACAGTGTGGTTGAAACTGATTTTGAGAAAGTGCGTCCTGATATGGATTTAGGTGAAATGGTTAAAGTCATTTCGCAGGCTAAACGCAATTTGTTTCCGGTAGTGGATGTCAATGGAGAACTTTTGGGCATTGTGGTATTGGATGATATCCGTAATATTATGTTCCGTCAGGATTATACCATCGTTTCAAGGTAGAAAAATTTATGATTTCTCCTTCGGCACGGATCAATGTTACTGATTCAATGGAAGAAGTGATGAAGAAGTTTGATGATACAAAGGCCTGGAACCTGCCTGTGATTGATGAAGAGGGAAAATACAAAGGGTTTGTTTCCAAGTCGAAAATATTTAATTCGTACCGGCAGGTATTGGTTGATTTCTCTGAAGATTAAATAATGTAAGTATATGGAAAAGAAAGATTTGCGGATCGTATATATGGGTACTCCCGATTTTGCGGTGGAGAGCCTGAAAAGATTGGTTGAAGGAGGCTACAATGTAGTAGGTGTGATAACTATGCCCGACAAACCGATGGGACGACATGGCAGTGTGCTACAACCTAGTCCGGTGAAAGAATATGCTGTTTCTCAAGGTCTGAGGGTACTTCAGCCGGAGAAATTGAAAGATGAGGCTTTTGTAGAGGAACTCCGGTCTTTACAAGCCGATTTACAAATTGTAGTTGCTTTCCGTATGCTTCCCGAAATAGTATGGAATATGCCGCGTTTGGGCACATTTAACTTGCATGCATCTTTATTACCTCAATATAGAGGAGCTGCTCCTATTAATTGGGCGGTGATAAACGGAGATACGGAAACTGGTATTACGACTTTCTTCTTGAAACATGAGATAGATACCGGTGAGATTATCCAGCAGGTGCGTGTTCCTATTGCTGATACGGATAATGTGGAAATAGTACATGATAAGCTGATGTGATTTGGGGGGAGATTTGGTTTTGGAAACCGTGGATGCTATTTTGGATGGAAGTGTGAAACCTGTTCCTCAGGAAAATTTGATCCGGCAGGAAACGGAATTGCGCCCGGCGCCGAAAATATTTAAAGAGACTTGCCGTATAGACTGGAATAAAGGTGTGAAGCAGATTTATGACTTTATTCGTGGGCTATCTCCTTATCCGGCTGCATGGACCGAGCTTTGTGTGGCTGATGGAACACGTCAGGTTTTGAAAATATATGAAACGGAGAAAGTTTTTGTTTCCCATGAGATGAATATAGGCGATATCCGTACGGATATGAAGACTTATTTTCAGGTGGCTGTAAAAGATGGTTTTATTAATGTGCTTACTTTGCAGCTGGCAGGAAAGAAACGTATGAATGTGGCTGATTTTTTGAGAGGCTACAGAACTTCGGATAATAATAAGGTGGAATAAATGATACGTTAGTATGTGTGTTGCTGATGTATTAACGGTATAATCTTAGTACACTATAAGTCGGTATAAATGATAAAGGCTGTATCGAAAGATTTTCGGATACAGCCTTTTCGTTACAATAAGACAGACAAGGAGTTGTTAAGAATCATTTAATTTTTGTGTTGGATATATCTTTCTGTATGAACGGAAAGTTTGTAGATTTACTTTTATTATAACTTACTGTAACGGTTTCTTCGCCATTGTTAATGGTATTCATTTTTATTTTAAATCCTTGTAGCTTACCCTCTTTATATCCGGGAACATCCAATAGAGGGAAGGATACATAACCGGGACTCGGATATTCCTGTCTGTCACCTTCGGCATTGTGGCGTAATTCTACGGCCATATATCCGTTTGCGTCAGGAACGGTTCCTTCTGTGGCTACAAGGCTGATCCGATGTTTGATATTAGAGTTGAAACCTAATATTTGGAACATAAGGGTCAGGTGTGTCTTACCCATAATGGGAGTGATGAGGTTGATTCCATCATGTCCGTAAATATCTTCATCGTTTTCTTTTAGTGTATCCATTGGTTTGGTTAAGATCTTCTGCAAGTAATCTATAGAAATAAAAGGTCCTTTCTTACTTGCATCTCCGGTCGGATTGGCTGCATTTATATAGGTATAAAAAATACGTTGTCCCGGATTATTTGTTTCAAAACGTGTTAATTTATCGGGATTCACTACGTATGCGATTCCATCATTATCGCTTTCTATCACTGCTTCACCGGGTACTTCACTGGGAGTTACTACGGTTGCTAAAGCGGCGTTAAAAGGCATTTCTGCTTGTATGTCGTAGATGTCATCATCATAGTCATTCAGGCAAGACTGAGTAAATGGAATCAGCATTACCATAATTATTACAAGAACTGTCGCTTTATATTTTCTCATATTTTCTGTTTCTAGAATTGTTTCTATTGCTTAAATGCGAAGATAGTAAGTTTACTGCTTGTAAAAATGTTAAATCTGCTTAAGCAAAAATTTTATTCTTCCGGATGCAGTATTTTTGCAGTCTTATCATTTATTCAATAAAGAAGTGTCACAAACAATGAATGAAACAGAATTGGTGGAACGTTGCGGCAAGGGCGATAACCTTGCACGCAAGCAATTGTATGAGCGTTATGCCGGGCAATTGATGGCCATTTGTGTTCGTTATACAGGTGATAGGGAAGTGGCACAGGATGTCTTACATGATGGATTTTTGAATATATTTCGTTCATTCAGTCAATTTACTTATAAAGGAGAGGGGTCATTGAAAGCATGGCTGGCACGTATTATGGTAAATGAAGCACTGGGCTATCTTCGCAAGAAAGCTTCTACCAATCAGGAAGTGATAGTCGAAGAGTTACCCGATGTGATAGATGGAGATGAGGATGATTTTGAGCAAATACCCCAATCTGTTTTAATGCAATTCATTAAAGAACTTCCGGATGGATATAGAACGGTCTTTAATTTATATGTATTAGAAGAAAAGGGACATAAGGAGATTGCTGAAATGCTAGGAATTACAGAACATACTTCATCGTCTCAATTATATAGAGCCAAAACCTTATTAATGAAAAAATAAATGATTATAGAAAGAGGATATAGGAATGAAAGAAAAAGATAAATGGATAAAAAATTTCCGCACTCGGATGGAAGGCTATTCGGAACCGGCTCCTGCTGATCTTTGGGAACAGTTGGAAAAGGAGCTGGATACGGTTCCGAAAGTAATTCCGATGTGGCGCCGCTGGCAGGCTGCAGCAGCTGTTGCTTTGTTAGTGGTTGTGTCTTCATTGACTGTATGGTTTTGGCAGTCACCTTCAGCAAACTATTTGGAGCAACAATCGGCAGGGTTGAATGTAATGCACGAACCCGATGAGTTGGTGCCGGGATCAATCACTCCTGAGCAACCTATGGCCTTGGTAGTTCCTGCTGCCCGTTCTGAGGAAAAGAAACATGTAAAAGTTGTTCGGTCTGTTACGGCAAAGGCGTTAGCCGCCGAACAGGAGGTTTTGCTAAATAAAGAGGTAGAAGAGATACAGATAGAGGAAAATTATATTGAAGAGCAAAAAGCGGAATCTGTTATAGTGGAACAAAAACAACAGAAACAGGCCGGCAGATCTTCCTATTCGGCTGCCAAAACGAATTACGCTTATGTGGCTCCTCATAGAAAGAAGGACAGAAACTGGTCGATAGGACTTTCTACCGGTAATGGAACCTTTTCATCCTCGACTAGTATGGATGGATATTTGCCTTTGCCTAATGGTGCAAGGAACGCAACAATGAATAGTGCTTATGGAGTGGAAACAAGGGCTGAAATTGATAAGCTGGTTCAGTTCAATAACTTGTCGGAAGGACAGAATGCGCAGTCTGATATAAAATATCGTATGCCTGTTACTTTTGGAGCTTCCCTTCGTTTTGATTTAAGTGATGATTGGGCTGTAGAAACTGGGGTGACTTATACCCAGCTTTCATCCGAAACACGTTCGGGAACTCAAAAAAACAATTATGGCTGGGAAGAGAAACTGCATTATGTGGGTATTCCTTTGAAAGTGAACCGGAATATATGGAGTAACAAGCGGTTTGAAGTGTATGCTTCGGCAGGTGGAGCGGTAGAAAAATGTGTATCTGGAAAGCGAAGCATTATCGGCAGTGTTTCTACATCAAATGCAGGAAAAGATGAACAATTTTCGGGAGGGGAAGAAGATGTCAAAGTGAAACCTTTGCAATGGTCTTTGTCCGCAGCGGCAGGTGCGCAGTTTAAGATTACAGAGAAATTGGGTATTTATGCGGAGCCGGGAGTTGTTTATTACTTTGATGACGGCAGTAATGTAAATACGATTCGCAAAGAACATCCTTTTAATTTTAATATACAGTTGGGTGTGCGGTTTACTTTGCCGAAATAAAATGAATTTTTTCACTGTTCTTATATAAAATATGGTTATCTTTGTTCTGTATAAAAAGAATAAGAACAGTGAACCATGAATAGACCTCTGATATCCCCTTCTTTATTGTCTGCCAATTTTGCTAATCTACAGGCAGACATAGAACAAATAAATCGTAGTGATGCCGACTGGTTGCATATTGATATAATGGATGGTGTGTTTGTACCGAATATTTCTTTTGGTTTTCCTGTATTGAAATATGTAGCCGAGTTGTGTGAAAAACCTTTGGATGTACATTTGATGATTGTTAATCCCGAGAAATTCATTAAAGAAGTGAAAGATTTGGGAACAATGATGATGAATGTGCATTATGAAGCTTGTGTACATTTGCATAGAGTGGTGCAACAAATAAAGGATGCCGGAATGAAAGCGGCTGTCACATTGAATCCGTCTACTCCTGTGGCTATGTTGGTCGATATTATCCGTGACGTGGATATGGTATTGCTGATGAGTGTGAATCCCGGTTTTGGTGGTCAGAAATTTATTGTACATACCCTGGATAAGGTGAGGGAATTACGTGAGTTGATAACGAATACAGGTTCGCAGGCATTGATAGAGGTTGACGGGGGAGTGAACCTGGAAACCGGCAGACAGCTTGTAGAGGTTGGAGCGGACGTGCTGGTGGCAGGAAATGCTGTGTTCAAAGCTCCTGATATGTCAGACATGATACATCGGTTGAAATCTCTTTGAACTTAAAACCAAAGTGCGAAATATAGCGGCTGTAAAGCCTTGTTCCATGTTCCGGTTGACTATACCTCTAGTCGCCGGAATTTTTGTATCCGATCATTTTTTTCAAGGCGCCTTGCCTGTGCTTGTTTCTGGCACGGGAATATTGGGGTGCTTGATTGGCTTGATTGTATTGGTGAAATGGCAAGGCTACCTTTCCCGATGGTTATTTGGAGGCATGGTTTTTATGTTTCTATTTTGTGTAGGGGCATTGTTGCTACAGCAAAAATGGCAACGGGTGGACTATGAATGGTCATCAGGGAAGAATATGTATCAAGGGGTGATAGTGGATGTTCCACAAGAAAAGGCAAAAACATATCTCTGTAAATTGCGGATAGATAAAGAAATGTCTGAGAGGGGGATAGTTCCTGTTAATCGTATGATACTAGTCTATATTATGAAAGATAGTCTTTCTGTAAATTTACGATGTGGAGACCATTTGAACTTTTATACACGTATCTCGACTCCTGAAAGAGAGGTGATTCCGGGAGAATTTGATTATGCGGCTTATCTTTCAGACAGCAAATTAGCGGAACGGCCGTAATCTTTCCGGGGTATTGGCAATGGACAGGCAAGAAATCGGCATTGACATGGAAACAGCGGACAGGTGTATGGAGAGAGAAAATACTGAACAGTTATCGGAAATGGGGGTTCTCGGGAGATGAATTTGCCGTATTGTCCGCTTTGACTGTTGGCTATAAGGAGGAACTGAGTGAGGATTTACGTGAAACTTATCAAGTGGCGGGAGTGAGCCATATCTTGGCTTTGTCAGGAATGCATATAGCTGTTTTGTGGGGATTATTGTGTTGGATATTGCGTCCGCTGGATAGAAGTTGTTTGCTGCGATGGGTAAAGTGTGGCATTATTGTGTTGTTGTTATGGACATTTGCTTTTTTAGTGGGGTTGCCCCCCTCGGTTATACGGGCGGTGGTAATGTGTATGTTAATGACAGTGGCACGTGCGGCAGGAGAACGGACTTTGTCATTGAATACTTTGGCTATAGCGGCATTCTTTATGCTGCTTTATAATCCTTTTTATCTTTTTGATACCGGGTTCCAGCTATCATTTCTGGCTGTATTTTCAATTTTGTTTATTTATCCTGTCATTTTTCGGTGCTGGCGGGTGCATCACCCTGTACCTCGTTATATTTGGGGGATAGTGGCGGTTTCGCTGGCGGCACAGTTAGGGACAGCTCCTGTGGTTATTTATAAATTCGCTTATTTTCCTGTTTGTTTTTTACCGGCCAATTTGATAGTGGCACCTTTAGTATTTGTTATAATTTATGGATCGGTAGCAAGTTTTGTGTTGTCTCCTTTTACGGTATTGCATATATGGGTGGTAAAAGGATTGAACGGGGTGTTGTGGTTGCTGAATAACAGTATGCAATGGGTGGGGGATTTGCCTATATCACATTCCGGCGATATACATTTGTCTTTGTTTCAGGTTGGTATTCTTTATGTATTATTATTTGTGTTATTATCTTATCTGTTATCTCCTTCACGGAAATTGTTGATTACTGTTTTGTGTTGGAATCAATTTTTTTATAGGATTTTCAGGTTGTCTATATTATATGAAAGAGGAGTCTTTTCAGTTAATCCTGGCTCATTCGCAAGTAAAAGTTTGTCCTCAAAAAGATGTTTGGCAACAGGATAGCATTTATCATTATAAAGGTCTGAATATATGTGTTTTGGTTGATAACCGCTGGCGGAGCAGATCGGTTGATTGTTTGTTGGATATTGATTATATGTACTTGTGTAAAGGTTTTAAAGGAAAAATTGCCCCATTACAAAAAATATTTAAAATTAGGAAGGTCATACTGGATGCTTCGCTCGGTGGGTATAGATTGAATTTGTTAAAGGACGAGTGTAGAGGTTTGGGATTGGATTATATTGATATGTCTCCGAAAGGTTCTTACCGTATTCTTCTGTGAATAAAGAATTAATTTGTAAATTTGCCATTTCAAAAGAAAAAGATTGAATATGTTATCAAAAGTAATTGCACAGGCTAATATAGACCATGCCGAAAAATGGTTTGAAAGAGCTGATAAAATAGTTATTGTTACCCATGTGTCACCGGATGGTGATGCCATTGGCTCCTCGTTAGGATTATGGCATTTCTTGGAATCACAGGAAAAGACGGTGAATGTCATTGTTCCCAATGCTTTTCCGGATTTTTTGAGATGGATGCCGGGAGCCAAGGATATAATCCGGTACGATAAATATACTGAATTTGCCAATAAGCTGCTGAATGAGGCAGATGTGATCTGTTGTCTGGATTTCAATGCTTTGTCTCGTATTGATGCGATGGCGGATGCTGTGGCTCAGTCGCCGGCACGTAAAATGATGATTGACCATCATCTTAATCCGGAAGCCTTTTGTAAAATCATTATTTCTCATCCTGAAATATCTTCTACATCGGAATTGGTTTTCCGGTTGATATGCCGTCTGGGGTATTTTGAGGATATCACCAAAGAAGGTGCTGAATGTATTTATACGGGGATGATGACCGATACAGGTGGCTTTACTTATAATTCTAATGACCGTGAAATTTATTTCATTATTAGTGAACTGCTTTCAAAAGGCATTGATAAGGATGAGATTTATCGTAAAGTTTATAATACATATTCTGAGGGACGTTTACGCCTGATGGGATATGTGCTGTACGACAAGATGCAAGTATTCCCTCAGTTCAATTCGGCATTGATTTGGCTGACAAAAGAGGAACAAAGTAAATTCCAGTATGTAAAAGGAGATACGGAAGGGTTTGTGAATATTCCGCTTTCCATAAAGAATATTATTTTCTCCGTATTCTTGCGTGAGGATACGGAAAAGAATATGATAAAGGTATCTCTGCGTTCTGTAGGAACTTTCCCTTGTAATAAAGTGGCTGCCGAATTTTTTAATGGAGGTGGTCATTTGAATGCATCCGGTGGTGAGTTTTATGGTACAATGGATGAAGCTATCGATCTGTTTAAACAGGCTTTGGTGAAATACGAGGAACTGCTTCTGGCAAAAAAATAGTTATTTTAGTATAATTGCATACAAACAATATAAAAGTTAGGGCTTATTTATTAATTTTGCCCGAAAATAACAGAACTTAGAATGAAGAAATTAGGTATATTGTTCGCATCTGTGTTTCTTTTAGGGCTGGTCTTCCAGTCTTGCAATAATGGAAAGACCTATGCTGAAATGAAAGAAGAAGAGAGAGAAGCTATCAAACGATTTATTGAACGGGAAGATATCAATGTGATCAGCTTTGAACAGTTTCAGGAACAGGATTCTACAACCAATGTGGATGAAAACCAGTTTGTCCTTTTCTCGGAAACAGGTGTTTATATGCAGATTGTGGCAGAAGGAAATGGTGAGCGTTTGAAAGACGGTCGCTATGAGATTCTGGCCCGGTATGTGGAGGAACAGATTACTTCGGATGGAATAGATTCTTTGTCTTGGAATACAGACTATGGGAATTCTCAAATGGTTTATCCGGATGCTATGATGCTGACAAAAAGTGGAAAATCTTTTTCAGCTACATTCACCTCCGGTATAATGTATACAGTTTGGGGGACACCTTACGTACCTTCAGGATGGTTGATTCCATTCAATTACATAAAGGTCGGCAGAGAGATTTCCGGTCGTTCTAAGGTCAGACTGATTGTACCTCACAGTGAAGGACAATCTGACGCTTCTGCTTCTGTCTATCCTTGTTACTATGAAATAACTTATCAATTAGCACGATGACATTAATTAAATCAATATCCGGAATTCGTGGAACCATTGGAGGACACGTGGGGGAAGGTTTGAACCCGCTGGATATAGTGAAATTTACATCAGCTTATGCAACGCTGATACGTAAAACAACTACAGTAAAGAGCAATAAAATTGTAGTAGGACGTGACGCACGTATCTCCGGCGAAATGGTGAAGAACGTGGTATGCGGTACTTTAATGGGAATGGGATTTGATGTGGTGAATATCGGACTGGCATCTACACCGACTACAGAATTGGCTGTAACCATGGAAGGAGCGTGTGGTGGTATTATTTTGACTGCCAGCCACAATCCCAGACAATGGAACGCTTTAAAGTTGCTGAATGAGCATGGAGAATTTCTGAATAAAGAAGAAGGAAATGAAGTGCTGCGTATAGCAGAAGCGGAAGCGTTTGAATTTGCCGATATCGACCACATCGGAAGTTATCGCGAAGACAATACCTACAATCAGAAACATATAGATAGTGTTTTGGCTTTGAAATTGGTAGACGTGGATGCTATCCGTAAGGCCAATTTCCGTGTAGCTATAGATTGCGTTAATTCAGTTGGCGGTATTATTCTTCCTGAATTGTTGGAACGATTGGGAGTGAAGCATGTAGAAAAGCTCTATTGTGAAGCGACCGGTGATTTTCAGCATAATCCGGAACCCTTGGAAAAGAACCTGGGGGATATTATGGGGTTGATGGCCAAAGGCGGTTGTGACGTGGCTTTTGTTGTAGACCCGGATGTTGACCGTCTGGCTATGATCTGTGAGGATGGAAAAATGTATGGCGAAGAATATACATTGGTGACCGTGGCAGACTATGTATTGAAACATACTCCCGGAAATACCGTTTCTAACTTGAGTTCTACCCGTGCTTTGCGCGATGTAACCCGTAAATATGGTTGCGAATACAATGCTTCGGCTGTAGGGGAAGTGAATGTGGTTACCAAGATGAAAGCGACTCATGCAGTGATTGGAGGTGAAGGAAATGGTGGAGTAATCTATCCTGAAAGCCATTACGGACGTGATGCATTGGTGGGAATTGCTTTATTCCTGAGCCATTTGGCACACGAAGGAAGAAAGTCAGTGAACTGCGTGCTACTTATCCTCCTTATTTCATTGCCAAGAATCGCATTGATCTGACTCCGGAAACGGATGTGGACGCTATTTTGGCCAAAATAAAGGAACTGTATAAGGATGAAGAGATAAACGACATAGACGGTGTGAAAATCGATTTCCCAGACAAGTGGGTACATTTGCGTAAGAGTAATACTGAACCTATTATCCGTGTGTATTCTGAGGCTGCAACCATGGAAGCGGCAGATGAAATAGGCCAGAAGATAATGGATGTGGTTTATAGCTTGGCGAAATAAATACATTATTAATAGATAAATTAGCCGTATTGAATGAGATTATATTTCGTTTGATACGGCATTGTTTTTTTATCAGATAGAAATAAATACTATGAGAAAAAGCCTTTTATTTGTTTGGGCCTGTATGGGGCTGGTTTGTTTGGTGAGTGCTTGTAAGACATCGGTTAAAAGTAAAGAATGGAAGCTGGTATGGGTGGAGAATTTTGATCAAAAAAACAGTTTTGACGAATCGGTATGGACTAAGATACCTCGCGGAACATCCGATTGGAACAACTATATGTCTTATTATGATTCATGTTATGCTATGCAGGATGGGAATCTGATACTTCGTGGAATAGCCAATCATACTCAAAAAAATGATACGGCTCCTTATCTGACGGGAGGTGTCTATACCAAAGGAAAGAAATTGTTTACAGGGGGAAGAGTGGAGATACGTGCTAAATTGCAAGCCGCTAAGGGGGCATGGCCGGCTATATGGATGCTTCCCGAAAAAGCGGAGTGGCCCAAAGGAGGTGAGATTGATATTATGGAACGGTTGAATCATGATCGTATTGCTTATCAGACTACCCATTCTTACTATACACATGTCTTAGGTATAAAGGATAATCCGCCTCACGGAGGTATTAATAAGATAAATCCTGAGGAATACAATATCTATTCGGTAGATATTTATCCGGATAGCCTGGTGTTTGCTGTCAATCATCGTCATACCTATACTTATCCGCGCATTGATACGGACAAGGAAGGGCAGTTCCCTTTCTATCAACCTTACTATTTATTGATAGATATGCAGTTGGGCGGTTCATGGGTTGGCGCTGTGGACCCGAAAGAATTACCTGTGGAAATGTGGGTGGACTGGGTGAAGTATTACGAGAAACGCTGAATGCTGTTTGTCGGGAAACGGGGGCTGTTCAATGTTGAACAGCCCCCCGTTCTGTTTAATTATAAGGTAAATAGGCCTGGATGTAACATCATCAAAGAAAAATGTTACAGGCGGAGCACGTCTGTTCTGCCTGTAAAGATGCGTGTATCATTGTGATTACAGGAATCATAAAGCTTTGTGTACTTTTGTTTCGTCTGGAATAAGATTCTAAAGATTGGAGCAGGGACAACATTTTGTTTAGCTCATTTTTGTTTTCAATAGGCATAAAGTAATTCCAGCCAATGGATGGAATTACTTTTTATGGAAGATATTTTAATGTAATAACCATGAATACACAAAGTCAAAAAGTTTCGATGGCCGAGAAAATCGGTTACAGCCTGGGGGATTGCTCGGCTAATCTGGTCTTCCAGATGATGATGATTTATCAGACAAAGTTTTATACGGACATATTCGGTCTGGAAGGTGCCATTGCCGGTACGGTGATGTTGGTGGCGCGTATCACGGATGCCTTTGTCGATCCTACAGTGGGGTTATTGAGTGACCGCACCAAGACACGTTTCGGGAAATATCGTCCGTGGGTGCTTTGGACTGCGTTGCCTTTCATGGTTTTCTATGTGTTGGCTTTCTATAATCCGGCATTGAAGATAAAGGGCTGGTAGCATTGTAGCTACGCTGTCTTATACCTTGCTGATGAGCCTTTATTCTTTTAACAATACGCCGTATGCTTCTTTGGGCGGAGTGATGTCCGGTGATATAAAGGAACGTACCAGTATCACTTCCATTCGTTTTGTGGCGGCTACCATTGCCCAGTTTGTGGTGCAGGGACTTACGCTCCCTTTGGTAAGCAAGTTTTCGGATGGTGGAGACAAAGCGCATGGCTGGTTATGTACCATCTCTTTGTTCGCTTGTATCGGGTTCGTTTTTCTGGTCATTACTTTCTTTTCAACTCGTGAGCGCATAGAGCCGCCTGCCAGTCAAAAGACAGATACGCGTCAGGATATAAAGGATGTGTTTGGAAGCGTTCCTTGGCGGGCTATGTTCATACTTACGCTTTTCATTTTTATTACGCTTGCCATGTGGGGTAGTGCCATGAACTATTATTTTGAGAATTATGTGGATGCCGGAGCATTGTATGCCTTTCTTGACCGTCTGGGACTGGTGGCAATGGAAACGGATGGCAGCGCGGGGTATGCTGTGTTGAATGCTTTCGGCTGGTAGTCAATTCTTCCGATAAGGCATAGAGGTAGGATTTGGAGTGTTTAATATGTTGGGAGCACTTGTCCAGTTCTTTGGGGTGATTCTCTTGTCCGGCTTTTTGGCAAACCGTTATGGTAAGAAACGCGTTTTTATCGTTTGCCTCTCACTTACGGCCATTTTTACAGCTTTGTTCTATTTCCCGGGAAAAGCGGATGTGGAAACGATGTTTGTACTGAATTTCCTGAAGAGTTTGGCATACGCGCCGACTGTACCTTTGTTGTGGGCGATGATTGCGGATGTAGCCGACTATTCAGAATATAAAAATTACCGTCGCGCCACAGGCTTTGTGTTTGCTGGTGTAGTTTTTGCCTTGAAGGCCGGGCTGGGTATCGGTGGGGCCATCCTGGGGTTTCTGCTTTCAGGATTTGGGTATGTGTCCGGTATCGGGGCAGAGCAAAGCGGTACGGCTATAAGGGGGATTGTACTTTCCTCCAGTCTGATTCCGGCTATGATATTTGGAATGGGAGTAGCTGCCTTATGCTTCTATCCTATTACAAAAAAATACAACGAACAGATGCAGGCGGAACTTGCTGACCGTCGCAGTAAGGCCGGTTATTAATGAAAAAGAACAAGTTATTTACCTTAAAAACTTTGTAATATGAAAATAAGATATGTAACATTATTGGCTGCCATTGCCGGATTAATGGCCGCTTGCGGCAATGACCGGAAGGCCGGTATGCAGCCGGATCCTTCGCTGAAGGAAGCAGCTTCGGGCAAGTTTCTGATGGGGGTAGCGTTGAATGTACGTCAGGCAGCAGGTCAGGATACTTGCGCCTCGAAAGTGGTAAAACGTCATTTTAATTCCATTGTGGCCGAGAATTGCATGAAATGCGAAGTGATTCATCCGGAGGAAGACCATTTTGATTTTACGGAAGCGGACCGGTTGGTTCGTTTTGGCGAGGAGAACGATATGGCTGTTATCGGGCATTGCCTTATCTGGCATTCACAGCTGGCACCTTGGTTCTGTGTGGACAAACAAGGAAAAACAGTAAGTGCCGACATCTTGAAGGAGCGTATAAAAAAACATATCCAGACTATTGTGACGCACTATAAAGGGCGTATAAAGGGCTGGGATGTGTTGAATGAAGCCATTGAATCGGACGGCTCCTGGCGTAAATCTCCTTTTTACGAGATATTAGGCGAAGAGTACATCCCGCTTATTTTTCAGTATGCTCATGAGGCAGATCCGGAAGCCGAACTTTACTATAATGATTATGGCATGGACGGGAAGGCTAAGCGTGACAAAGTAGTCGAATTGGTAAAGATGCTGAAAGATCGTGGACTGCGCATCGACGCGGTAGGTATGCAGGGACACATGGGAATGGATTATCCGTCAGTGTCCGAATTTGAAGCCAGTATACTGGCATTTGCAGCTGCCGGAGTAAAGGTGATGGTAACCGAATGGGATATGAGTGCATTGCCCACGACACGGATGGGAGCCAATATTTCGGACACGGTGTCTTATAAACAATCCCTGAATCCCTATCCCGACGGTTTGCCCGACTCTGTGTCTGTGGCATGGAATAACCGGATGAAGGAATTTTTCGGTCTTTTCCTGAAACATTCGAATATCATTACCCGTGTGACGGCGTGGGGGGTGACGGACGGTGACTCATGGAAGAATAATTTCCCTGTGCCCGGACGTGTGGATTATCCTTTATTGTTCGACCGTGATTGCCGGCCGAAACCTTTTGTGGAAGAACTGATTGGAAAACAGAACATTTAATAACGTAACGATATGGAAAAGAAATTCAGATACTTGGTGCCTGGAGACTATATGGCAGATCCTGCCGTACATGTTTTTGACGGAAAGCTTTACATTTATCCTTCTCATGACCGCGAGAGCGGAGTGGAGGAGAATGACAATGGTGATCATTTTGACATGTGTGACTATCATGTCTTTTCTACAGAAGATGTGATGAACGGAACAGTGACCGATCACGGAGTCGTACTGAAAGTTTCGGATATCCCTTGGGCCGGGCGTCAGTTGTGGGATTGTGATGTGGCTCGTAAAAACGGGAACTATTATATGTATTTTCCATTGAAAGACCGGAACGACATCTTCCGTATCGGCGTGGCGGTGAGCGATTGTCCCGAAGGGCCGTTCATTCCCCAGCCCGATCCCATGCGTGGAAGCTACAGTATAGATCCGGCGGTATTTGATGATGGTAATGGGAACTATTATATGTATTTCGGCGGTTTATGGGGCGGGCAGCTTCAGCGTTATCGCAACAACAAGGCATTGGAGTGTGCGGCTTTTCCGGCTGATGGTGAACCGGCTTTGCCTTCACGTGTGGTGAAACTTTCGGACGATATGCTTCAGTTTGCCGAAGAGCCGCGGCCTTTGGTTATTCTGGATGAACACGGATATCCGTTGACTGCCGGTGACAATGCGCGCCGCTTTTTCGAGGCTTCATGGATGCACAAGTATAACGGGAAATACTATTTTTCTTATTCTACGGGAGACACTCATCTGCTTTGCTATGCCACAGGAGATAATCCGTATGGTCCGTTCACTTATCAAGGGGTTATTTTGCAGCCTGTGGTAGGTTGGACTACTCATCATGCCATTGTAGAATACAAAGGAAAATGGTATCTGTTTCACCACGATTGTGTCCCTTCGGGGGGAACCACTTGGTTGCGCAGCCTGAAGGTGTGCGAATTGGAGTACGATGCGGAAGGGAAAATAAAGACCATAGAATCTGTCTAAAAATAAATCAGTGATACATCATCCGGACAGATTGGACCGGTTGCTTTGCCGGGTATTGTCCAAACAGACCGTTTGCAGAGATTCCGTTCGTCGTCCGGGACTTACAAACGGTCTTTTTATATCCGTGTTCTTCAATTACAGTATCTGGTGGCGTAATTATAATTTGTTGTAATATAGTATGTTATGTATGTATTGTAACGCAAATAAAGATTCATGTAACACGTTTGAAGCAAGATGTAACTCTACGAAAGATGCGTGTATCATGCAGAGAATTTATATTCGGCGACACTTTCTATATTTGCGTCTGAAATCCGTAAAGGAATTGGTCAATTATAATACTAGAAAGACAATGAAACAAAAACAAAAGCTGAAAAGATGGTCGGGCGTGCTGATCGCTTTAGGGGTGTTGGGCTCCTCCTTTACCTCATGTAGTTCGATCAAGAAAGGAAATGATTTGCCAGTTGTAGGAAAGTCTGTCGCTCTTTTCGATTACTTTAATTATAAAGGTGAGGATGATGTCTATATTTCCAATCCGCTTCCGGGAGATGATTATTTTTATAATCCCATTCTGCCGGGATGGTATTCCGATCCCAGCATTTGCACCAATGGCGAAGGCGATTATTTTCTGGCTGTTTCCACCTTTACTTATTATCCGGGTGTGCCTCTTTTCCACAGCAAAGACTTGGTGAACTGGAAGCAGGTAGGACATATCTTGAATCGTCCTTCTCAATTAGTCAACATGGAGGGGCAACACGTAAGCGGAGGAATTTTTGCTCCGGCCATATCCTACAACCCGCATAACAAGACTTATTATATGGTTACTACCAATGTAGGGGCCGGAAACTTCTTTGTGAAGACACAAGATCCTTTTGGCGAATGGTCTGATCCTATTATGTTGCCCGAAGTGACAGGCATTGATCCCTCTTTCTTTTTCGATGAAGATGGGAAGGCCTACCTTGTCAATAATGATGACGCGCCGGACAACAAGCCCGAATACAGTGGACATCGTACCATCCGTGTGCAGGAATTTGATGTGAATGCGGACAAGACGGTGGGACCGCGCAAGATTCTGGTGAACAAGGGAGCTCGTCCGGAGGACAAGCCCATCTGGATTGAAGGTCCGCACCTTTATAAAATAAACGGGAACTACTTCCTGATGTCTGCCGAGGGTGGAACAGCCGGATGGCATTCGGAAGTAATTTTCCGTGGTGATTCTCCGACGGGCAAATTCATACCGTGGAAGAATAACCCTATTCTGACCCAGCGTCAGCTGGATGCGGAGCGTCCCAATCCGGTGACGTGCGCCGGACATGCCGACTTGGTTCAAACCCGGGAAGGGGATTGGTGGGCAGTCTTTCTGGCTTGCCGTCCCATAAACAACACGTTCGAGAATTTAGGACGTGAGACTTTTATGATGCCCGTCAAGTGGAGTGAGGATGGTTTCCCCTATATGACGCAGGGGGATGATCTAGTGCCAGTCATTGTCCGCCGCGAAGGAGTGAAGCGTGACGAATCTGCCACCTTCGGAAACTTTGAAATGAATGACGGTTTCGACGGACAAACATTGGGTATGGAATGGATGACTTTGCGTGCTCCTGCTACCGGACTTTACTCGCTTTCCCAGACTCCGGGTTATCTCACTTTGAAATGTGATTCAGTCAGTGCTTCCGAAAAGAAGGTGCCGGCTTTTATATGCCGCCGGTTGCAGCATCATAAGTTCGAATGCAGCACGCGTATGTTGTTCTGTCCGCAGAGCAAGGCGGAGCAAGCGGCATATTGTTGTTCAAGGACGAAAAGCATCAATATTTCCTGGCTGTAGGCAGGGATGACCAAGGTGAATGTATTTCCCTCAGGCAGATAGGCGATGGGGAAAGTAAGATGCTGGCTTCCGTTCGCTTGGACGACGGAGGAGTGCTTACCGACCTGAAGGTGGTTTCGCGTGGAACACATTATGATTTCTACTATGCTCGCCAGGAAGCTGTGTGGAACGTGTTGTGCAGGAACGTGGACGCCGGGTATCTGTCAACGGCCACTGCCGGAGGCTTTACCGGAACAACGATAGGCATGTATGCCACCTTAAAATAAATGACTATTTGATTTTTTGTATAACTTAAATTAATGTATTAATGAAAAATGCTATGAATTTTAGGCCGGTGGGGCTGATGCTTCTGTCCTGTCTCATTCCTCTGTGGGCATTTGCACAGAGCGTGATGGTAAAAGGTGTAGTAAAGGACACAAGTGGTGAAGCCATCATCGGAGCCAGTGTCTTGGAAAAAGGCACTACCAACGGTACGATTACCGATTTTGATGGTAACTTTGCATTGAATGTATCGAAAAACGCCGTGTTGGTGGTGAGTTTTGTCGGTTACAAGAACGAGGAAATCCCGGTAGCGGGAAAGAGTTCTTTAAAGATTACATTGAAGGAAGATTCCAAAGCTTTGGAAGAAGTGGTGGTGATTGGTTACGGTAGCGCCCGCAAGAGTGACGTGACCGGATCTATTGCATCGGTAGGCGGAGAGAAGCTGCGTGAGATGCCTGCCACCAATATTACATACGCTTTGCAGAACCGCGTGGCAGGTGTGGATATGGCTCAGACTTCTTCCGCACCGGGCGCTTCCATGCAGATTCGTATTCGTGGTACCCGTTCGTTGAACGCCAGTAACGACCCGTTGGTAGTATTAGACGGAATCCCCTTTATGGGTAATTTGTCCGATATCAATCCCGGAGATATCAAGAGCATGGATATCTTGAAGGATGCATCCTCTACTGCTATCTACGGTTCGCGCGGTGCCAATGGTGTTATCCTGATTACTACACACAAAGGTGCACAGGGTAGTCCCGCCCGGTTTACTTACAATGGGTATGCAGGTATGAAGAAAGTATTCTCCAAATATCCCATGATGAACGGCAGCAAGTTTGCCGAAATGCGTAAACTGGCAGGCAAGTTCGAGAATTCGGTGGACGAGTCGGACGATGTGGATACTGACTGGCAGGACTTGATGTTCCGAGACGGTTATGTAAACAGCCACGATGTCAGCGTGTCCGGTGGTACCAACGGTGGAGGCTACAGCTTTGGCGCGGCTTACTATAAGGATCAGGGTGTCATTCCTACTCAGAACTATACCCGTTACTCTCTGCGTGGTTCTTTCGATCAGGGTGTGGGAAAATATTTCCGCTTCGGACTGGTGAACAATACCAACTATAACGTCACCAAAGGTTCCAATATCGGACTGTATGGTGTGCTTGCCATGTCTCCTATCGCTAACCCCTATAATGCGGACGGCACATTGAAACGTACCGTGAAATACAACAGTCAGGATGAGTCATTTGTATTGACCAGAGGCGTTGTGGAAGAATTGGAAGACAGTTGGCTGAGCAAGACCGAAGGCTTCGGTACGTACAACAACCTGTTTGCCGAAGTGAAATGCCCGTGGGTGGAAGGTTTGAAATACCGTGTCAACCTGGGTTTGAACTATCGTTCTACTAAAGGTGGATCGTTCACCGGCGAAGGCATCAACAGCACTACGGCCGACACTCCGTCTACCGCTTCGCTGAACCACTCGGAAACAACCAACTGGACTGTGGAGAACCTGCTGACTTACGACCGTACTTTCGGAAAACACCAGCTGAACGTTGTCGGTATGTACTCTGCCGAACAGACTGTCTATACACGTTCGGACGTTGCCGGACGGGATATTCCTGCCGAATATTTCCAATTCTACAACATCGGGCGTGCGGAAGGCACCATTACGGTGAACCCCGACAACTGGAACTATCAGAAGAGCGGTCTGATGTCTTGGATGGGCCGTGTGATGTACACTTACGACAATCGCTATATGTTGATGGCGACTGTACGTGCCGACGCTTCTTCACGTTTGGCAAAGGGACACCAATGGCACACTTATCCCGCCGTATCGGCAGGATGGAACATTCGTCAGGAAGAGTTTATGGACGAGGTGGACTGGATAGATATCCTGAAACTGCGTGTAGGTTACGGACAGACCTCCAACCAGGCTGTTGATCCTTACAAGACCTGGGGACGCTTGGCAACCCGTCCTTATAACTTCGGTCCTACCGGCTATGTCACCGGTTACTATGTATCCGAACTGCCTAATGCCGAATTGGGGTGGGAATATTCTTCTACATGGAACTTCGGTCTGGACTTCACCTTGCTGAGAGGACGCCTGTCCGGTACATTTGAGTATTACATTCAGAAAACCACCGACTTACTGCAAAGCGTAAGCCTTCCTTCCACTTCGGGAGTAAGCAGCTATATGGCTAATGTGGGAAAGACGGAAAACAAAGGTTTTGAATTTACCTTGAACGGAACGATTCTGGACAACCATAACGGATGGACATGGGAGGCAAGCCTCAACCTGTCTGCCAACCGTAACAAACTGACCGAATTGGCTTCGGGCTCCAAAGATGATAAAGCGAACAACTGGTTTGTAGGACATCCCATCGACTGTATCTACGACTATGAAAAAGTAGGCTTATGGAACAGTGATGATCCCGATTTCCAATACTTGGACATTCTGGAGCCGGGTGGCAATGAAGGTATGATCAAAGTGAAATATACCGGTGATCGTGATGCCAGCGGCAAGCCGACTCGCGCCATTGGTCCCGAAGACCGTCAGATTATCAGCTTGGAACCTAAATTCCAAGGAGGTTTCAGCACTCGCGTGGCCTATAAAGGCTTCGACTTGAACGTTATCACCGCCTTCCGTTGCGGAGGCAAGCTGATCAGTACGCTGCACCACAGCAACGGTTACCTGAATATGCTGACCGGTCGTCGCGGACAAGTGGATGTAGACTACTGGACACCGGAGAACAAGGGTGCCAAGTACCCGAAACCGGGTGGTATCCAGAGTGGTGACAATCCGAAATACGGAAGCACATTGGGTTATTTTGACTCTTCTTACTGGAAAGTGCGCAACATCACATTGGGCTACAACTTCGAGAAGCAGGCTTGGCTGACCCGCATGGGCGTACAGAGCCTGCGTGCTTACCTGTCCGTACAGAATCCGTTCATCATCTGTTCTCCTTTCCATAAAGAAACCGGACTGGATCCCGAAACCAACTCTTACGGTAACGAGAATGTAGCTGTGACAGAAGGTATTCAGAAACGATTCCTGACAGTAGGTACTAACTCACCGTCCACCCGTAACTATTTATTCGGTATTAACTTAACATTCTAAATGAAAGCATGACTATGAAACCTATATTTTCAAAAATAAGAGTTTTGGGAACAGCCGCACTGGCTTTGTTCCTGACAGCATCCTGTTCAGACATTCTGGACGAGCAGCCGCGCAGCAGTTATGATCCTACTTTCTTTAAGACAGAAAAGGGGGTGGAAGGCGGTGTGACCTCCATGTATGCACACTTGCGCTATATTTACGGACAAGCTTATTATTATAATTCCTGTCTGACGGGAACCGATGAGGCAACCTGGGGATGGAGTGCCGATGGTAACTTCAAGGATGCCGACCTGTCCGGAGTAGGCAACCTGACTGCCACGACTTGCCGTTCCGACGCCTTGTGGGGAACCGCTTTCTCGAACATCAACACCGCTAACGGAGTGATAGAGAACGGTGCCGAAGTAGGAGTCAATGAATCATTGGTTTCCGAAGCCCGCTTCTTCCGTGCGTTCGATTATTTCCTGTTGGTGCAGACCTTCGGCGGAGTGCCTCTGGACCTAGGTTCCGGCAAACTGAAGTTCAATATCACTCCTTCACGTACCTCCGTGCGCAATACCGTGCCCGAAGTGTACACCAAGCCATCTTCCCCGACTTGCTGACCGCTATCGAGAACTTGCCCGCTAATCCTCGTGTGACGGGTGGAGTGACCAAGACCGTTGCCCGCCTGTACTTGGCAAAGGCTTATCTGACTTATGCCTGGTGGCTGAAGAATCCGAATAACATTCCTACTTATCCCGAGTGCCAGCGTACGGACCCCGACGGACACGATGCGGCATGGTACTTCCAGCAGGCATACGATGTGGCGGTTACTGCTATCGAGACCCCCGGTCCTTTCGGTTTGCAGGAAAGCTTCTGGATGGTGAATGCCGGGCCCAATGACCGTAACATGGAAATCCTGCTCTATGCAGACCATACGCAGGAAGACGAGTATTATAATGGTGGCAGCCTGAGCTACGGTGGCGGTGGTGCTCCCGATAACTTTGCCGGATGGATGATGAACTGGAACTATACCGACGCGCGTTCGGCTGATAATCAGGCTGTCATCAACCGTATTGCCGAGCAATGTTATGGCCGCCCTTGGACCCGTATGGCTCCTCCGTTGGGTGTGTTTACCAAGACGTTTGCCGACAAGGTGAACGACTCCCGTTACGACGGTACTTTTACTACTGTTTATCGCGGCAACTGGTCTACAGCCGGACAGAACTGGGAATCGGTGACCAATGCCAACGGAATGAAAGTGAAAGAACGTGAACCTATATTCTCTTTCGTATTCCAGGATATGGATAAGATAGACTATGCAGGAGAAGGTTCTAAAAGCAATCTGGGAGCAGGTACGTTGCCCGGTCGTGCCGACTGGGTATTGGGACTGGATGCGGTAGGCCGCTATGTATATCCCGGTCTTTGGAAACTCGGCCCGTATCGTACAGACAACGGCTCCGGAGCAGGACAGCCCAATGCGGGAAGTACCCGTCCGTATAACATCGCCAAGTTCTCCGAACTTTATCTGGTTGCTGCCGAAGCTGCCGTAGAAGGAGCTGCCACACAAGCCGGCAAGTCTGCCCGTGACCTGGTGAACGTGCTTCGTGCCCGTGCCGGTCGCTGGACTTACAGCAATGCCGAGTACAAGGAAGTGGATCGTGATTTCAGTGCTGAAATGACAGCCGCCACTCCGGCAACCATTGACATCAACTATATTCTGGATGAACGCAGCCGCGAGTTCTATGGCGAAGGTTATCGTTGGTTCGACTTGGTTCGTACTCAGAAATGGAACGAATATGCTGACAGTTACGTGATTTGTGGAGGCAAGGGTGATCACAATCCGCAGACTTACAGCCGTACCATCGAAGCGTTCCATTATCTCCGTCCTATCCCACAAGGACAGTTGGATGGCATGGAAATGACAGAGGAGGAAAAAGACGCTTATCAGAATCCGGGATACAGAGATTGATTTTTTGTTTTTTAAGAGTACCCGCCGTTTCTTTCTGTTTCTGATGGAAGAAGCGGCGGTCTTTTTATGGTATGGACTGCTGGGTAGGTTATCATCTTCCCATAGAATATATGTTTTCAGTTTGATGAGTATGTGGCTTCCTTCTAATAAATTTACTGTTTCACTTAGGTGGGTAAGTTTTATCACTTAAGTGATGAGGATTCTTTACTAAGGTGATGCAATTTCATCACCTTAGTGAAACGATAAATTTATCAAGAGGAATTAGGGTATTCATCAGGCTGGTAAAGGATACTTGTACAGCTTGTTGCTGCTTGTAGTTTGCGATTGGTGGATATGGGGTCTGTCTGTTCCTGTCGGATATGTTTTGAAGTAAGGAAAGAGCTTGGGAAATATTTTTCCATCGGCTGAAAGGACTGATAGCAGACTGAAAGGACTACTGTCAGCCTTATGCATTGTGTAATAGTGAGTTATGCCGGCTGAATGGACTGAAGAAAGGTTCGTGAAATAGGTATATGTAAGAGTGTTTTGTAGGAAAAGTGTATTTGTTCATACCATTGTATCCGCAAAGTTTGCATTCGGCGGAAACTGGGTCTGTACTTGGTGGAAAAGAGAACCGGAAATTATTTTCAGTTCTCTTCCTTATTCTTATCCTGTTTCAAATGTTGTTCCATGTATATGCTGGGAGGCATTCCGTACAGATCCTTGAAAGCGGTCGAGAAATTGTTGGGATTGGTGAATCCGGTCAAGTCCGCCACTTCGGCTATGGTGTACCGTTTCTTCGACAACAGTTCTGCCGCTTGTTTCAGTCGGATGTTCCGGATAAAATCCCGTGTGGTCTGGTTGGTCAGTTCTTTCAGTTTACGGTGCAAGTGCACGCGGCTGATGCCTACCTCGGTGGTAATCATCTCCACGGTAAGGTTCGGGTTGCTCAGGTTTTCGTTGATGACCCGCATGATTCGTTCCATCAGTTTGTCATCGGGGGACTGTACTTCTATTGGTTGTACCTTATCTCCTTGGGTCTGTTGTCCGGTATAGGTATTGCGTAGCCGTTCACGACTGCGGATCAGGTTGGCGGCCGTTTTCCTCAATATCTCCATATGGAAAGGTTTGGTCATGTAGGCGTCGGCTCCTGTTTCCAGACCTTCCAGATTGTCTTCCTCCCGTGTCTTGGCGGTGAGCAGTATTACCGGGATGTGGTTCAGGTTCACATTTTGCTTTATTTTGCGGCATAAGGTAAGTCCGTCCATTTCGGGCATCATGACATCACTTATTACCAGGTCCGGGGTTTTATTGAAGATGCTTTCCAGTGCCTCCTTGCCGTTGCAGCTTTCCAGGGTATGGTAATCGCTTGCCAGTTCACGGCAGATATAGCGGCGTATATCTTCATCGTCTTCTACCACCAGTACTTTGTATTTCGTTTTGGTTCGTGTTTTTCCGTTTTCTTCTTCCTCGGTTTCATAAGGAATAGGAAGGACCGGAGCCGGAGTGTGGAAGAGAGGAGCTTTGTCGGCTTCCATTTCTTCTTTGCGCAGATGGGCGCATCCCAGAGGCATACGGATGATAAAGCTGCATCCCGGTTGTCCGTCCGGATTATTTTCTACACGGATGTCTCCGTGATGAAGTTCCACCAGTGAGCGGGTGAGGTGCAGCCCGATACCGGTACCTATGTTTGAGTTGTTTTGGCTATTCCGTATCTGGTAAAAGCGTTCGAATATGTGTTCTGTTTCTTTGGGGGCGATTCCTATTCCGCTGTCGGTCACGGTGATTTCGGCATACTGTTGTAATGGTTTCGGCAGGGTGGAGTCCTTACCGGTGCGTAGCCGTATGTCCACACTGCTCCTTCGGGGGTGAATTTGAAGGCATTGGACAGGATGTTCAGGATAATTTTGTCGAAGTTCACCGGGTCCACCCACAACTTTAAGTGGTCGGCGCCCTCGTGGTGGAACTGCAAAGTAATTTGTTTTTTGTTCGCTTGTTCTGTAAAGGTTTCACACAAATCATTAATGAATCCGGTCATTTCGGTTTCACGGAAAACGAGTGACATCTGCCCTTTGTCTATCTTGCGTATATCCATCAATTGGTTTACAAGCCGAAGGATTCTTTCGGAATTGCGCCAGATGATGCGGTAGTTCTTTTGCCGTTCGTGGTCTGTATCGTTTGTCATCAGTTTTTGCAAAGGACTGATGATGAGCGACATCGGAGTACGTATCTCGTGGGAGATGTTGATGAAAAACTGTAGCTTGGCTTCGTTTATCTGTTCAGCATGGATATGTTGCATCATTTCCTGCCTTATGCGGTAACGGTGTCTCACTTGCAGGATGATGCCATAGACGGCTGCTACTGCCAATAAGGCATAGATCAGCATGGCCCAGCCCGATGCCCACCATGCCGGTGCGATGTGAATGGTGATTTCATCGGTGTCGGATTCCAGCAGATAATCTTCGGCTTTGATCCGGAAATGATAATCGCCGGGGGGAAGGTCGCTGAATGACACTCGGTTGACTCCTTTGGGAAGCTTGACCCAGGGGGTGTTGTTTATGGTATATAGATACGTGATACGTTCGGAATTATTTAGTTCGCGGGTAGAGAACTCGATGCTGAAAGCGTTGTCGTTATGTGACAAGTGGAAATCCCGGGCCTCAAAGACGGAGGTGTTTATGATTTCTTTTCCGCCCGACAACATTCCTTTCCTTATGGGCTGGTCGTGCAGATAGAAGTCGATGATGCGTACGTTCCATTTTTTTGTGGGATTCGTAATCTCTTGAGGATTGAAATAGGTAATTCCATTTGTACCTCCAAACCAGAGTATGCCGTTGTGGTCGGCAAAAGAGGCGTTTTTGCTGAATTCATTTCCTTGCAGGCCATCGTCTGCATAGAAATTGCTGAACGTGTGGGTATTCAGATTAAAACGTGACATTCCGGCATTGGTGCTTATCCATAAGTTGTCCTGCCCGTCTCCTTTGATGGCATATACGGCGTTACTGGATAGTCCGTGGGCGGTGGTGTAGGTCTTTAGTTGCCGGGTTTGGGGATTCCATTCCGCCAGTCCGTCGGAACTGCCTATCCAGATGTTGCCTTGGGGGTCTTCATAAAGGGAGTGGATGATGTGTCTGGACAGGATTTCTTCAGTCTTGAATCGTCGGTGCTCAGCCTATACATCTTATTCCGTCATACGTTCCTACATAAAGGTGGTTGTCACCGGCATACAGAAGACAGCTTATCCATTTATATTTTTCGGTGGCAGCATTGAATTTAGGATCATATACAGACTGTCCTGTCTTCAAGTCATAATAGAAAAGTCCGGCTCCCATGGTGGCTATCCAGAGTCGTTTGTCCTGGTCTTCAACCAGATCATACACGCGTTGGATACGGTTTCCATGCTTGTCTGTCAGATTCTGCAGATAGCTGCACTGTCCTGTTTTCTTATCCAGTCTGCCTAGTCCGTTGGTATAGGATCCGAACCACAGATTACGTTCAGAGTCTTCATACAGGCCGAAAACGGTGGAAGGAACCGAAAAGGGGCTGTCATGTGGGGCATAATGGACTCTTTGCTTCAGTTCTGTGGTGATGCCGTATATGCCGTCGTTGTCAGTACCTATCCATAATATGCCTTCGTGGTCGCGGCAGAGTGAGGTGATACAGTTGGAGCCGATGATATTCTTGTTTATTGATTTGTAGCCTATGTACTTGAAACTGTTGGGCTGTGCGGGAATCATCATAACCCCTTTCTGGTAAATGGCTATCCATAGGTTTCCTGCATTGTCTTTCAGGACGGAGTGTACTTTGGAGGTACCGGAGTCGAGGTAATTATTATCAAAAGGGTAATCCGTGATGAGCTGTTTGGGGATGTTGAAAATCTTGGCGCCTTTCCCGTCCGTGCCCAGACAAAGCTCGTTCTGGCTTATCTGGCAGATGGATTTGATAGGCAGGTTTTGTTTTCCTTTATAAAGGATAGGAATGAACTCTTCTGCCGGTTGGTTATATTTCAGCAATCCTTTGCCTATGGTTGCCAGGTAGATGTCTCCGTAGTTGTCTTCATAGAGGTCCACAATGGTCATTCCCTTCTCTTGTTTCAGAAAGTGCTTGCTTTTATTGTCCGCAGAGAGGCGGTAGATACCATTCTCACCCTGTGTTACCCAAAGATTGTGTTGTCTGTCCTCTATCATGTAGTCTGTCATTTGGGTGGGGATAGGTAAATCCAGTTTGTGTGCAGTCAGTTTCCCCTGTGTGATGGTTATGGTACACAAGTTGTTTCCCGATACCCATATTTCTCCGTTCCTACACTCCAGAATGGACATGATATTGCTGTCAAAAGTCTTTCCGTCTTCCCATTGCGCCTGTGTGCTGAAGCTGTCGGTGGCGGGATCGTATAACTGTATTCCATTATAGGTTCCTACGAACAATCGTCCCTTGCTGTCTTCATACAGGGCGCGTACGTAGTTGTGGCAGAGAGAGTGCTCGTTTTCCGGATCATGCTTGTAGATGACGAATTTGGCTCCGTCGTAGCGGTTCAGTCCGTCTTCGGTGGCGATCCAGATCATACCGTTCCGGTCCTGATATATCTTGTTGATCAGACTGCTGGACAGTTCCCTGTCTGTTGTGAAGAATTTATATGATTGTCCGTGACATAATAAAGACAGGAACATGAATAGTGTAAGAAGCGTATATTTCATCATAATATAATATCTCAGATTGATTCAGGCGCACAAAAATAATTCAAAAAATATATATAGCCTAATAAAAAAGAGGTAATTTCTATACTTCCCGCCATAATAGGGTGAGTTTGTAACATGGGAAAAGGACTATGTAACATAGTTCCGCCCGAAAATAAAGCGGATGTCTTTACCTTTGCTCTTGTTGAGCCGTGAAGAACGGAAAATAAAAACAACCTTGTGAATTTAATACCATGAATATGAAACTTGAATGTGATTTATCCGGTATCCGGAAATGTATGATGAGTGGCTTGTCCCTGTTGCTTGCCGGAGTGTTGCAGGCGCAGAATCCGATTGTGAAACTGGCTATAGTTAAAAAATAGAAAGTAGAAAAAGAAATGAAGAAGATCATCATTATTATTACCTGCTTCATTGGTTTGTCGGGGGCGTTTGCACAACAACGGGGAATGTTCCATAATCCGGTGATTGAGGCGGATGTACCTGACCCTTCCATGATAAGGGTGGGAAACTATTACTATCTGGTAAGCACCACTATGCACCTGATGCCGGGTTGTCCGGTGATGCGTTCAAAAGACTTGGTGCATTGGGAAACGATCAGTTATGTGTTTCAACGGCTTACTGACTTGCCCCGTTATGATTTGAAAGAAGGCACGGTATATGGTCGCGGACAATGGGCTTCCAGCCTCCGCTATCATGACGGACGGTTCTATGTATGGTTCTCACCCAATGATGAACCCCATCGTGGTTATATCTATACCGCCGAAGATCCGGCGGGCGAATGGACATTACTTTCCCGTCCGCCTCATCATCATGATGCTTCTTTGTTTTTTGATGACGACGGCAAAGTCTATCTGTTTTATGGCACCGGGCAACTTCGTCAGCTCAAGAGCGACCTGAGCGATGTGGAACCGGGAGGTATAGACCAAAAGATATTCGAGCGGGACGCCGACGAGCAGGGACTTCTGGAAGGAAGTCAGGCATTTAAGCATAACGGCAGATATTATGTGATGATGATTTCCATGGATTGGAGCATTCCCGGACGGTTGCGTCGTGAGGTGTGCTACCGTGCCGACCAGATAACCGGTCCGTATGAGAAAAAGGTGATTTTAGAAACTGAATTTCAAGGATATGGTGGCGTGGGACAAGGCTGTATAGTCGATACTCCTGACGGAAACTGGTATGGCTTTATTTTTCAGGATAGAGGCGGTATAGGGCGTGTACCCACATTGATGCCCTGCCGCTGGGAAGACGGTTGGCCGATACTGGGTGATGCGGACGGACGTGTGCCCGAATGTATGGAGATGCCTGTTTACGGAGAGGAGTGTAAAGGAAGTATCATGGGAAGTGATGGTTTCGACACCGATCAGTTGAGTTTGAACTGGCAGTGGAACCACAATCCGTTGGACGATTGCTGGTCACTGACGGAGCGTCCGGGTTTCCTGCGGTTGAGGACCGGAAAGGTGGTGGACAATCTGTTTCTGGCTCCCAATACCTTGACTCAGCGTATGAGCGGACCGAAGTGCAGCGGTGTGGTAGCTATGGATATCTCGAAGATGAAAGAAGGAGATGTTGCGGGCTTCTGCGCTTTCAATGGGTTGTCCGGGGTACTGGCTGTGGTCATGGAGAACGGGAAAAAGCAGTGGGTGATGTCACATCAGTCTGTCAGTCTTTCGGACCGGGAAAAAAGGGTGACTGCTGTGGAAGTACTGGAGAAGGAACGCATGGATTGTGAGAAAGAGGTGGTCTATCTTCGTATGGAGGGCGATTTTGCAGATAAAAAAGATGAAGCCACTTTTTATTACAGTTATGACAAGAAAACGTGGAAACGAATAGGAGAACCTTGTAAAATGGTTTTTGATTATACCAAATTCTTTATGGGAAGCAAGTTTGCTATTTTTAATTATGCTACTAAAGATTTGGGAGGATATGTGGATATAGATTATTTTGAATACGGTAACTAAAAAGTGAATAGAATGAAACTGAAAAAATGTGTGGGGATATTCTTGTTCTCCACCTTGTGCCTGAATGTAGGAGCTATAGATCATAAAGGGATTACTTTTGACCAGCTGGCTCCCGACCGTTTCACTCTGATGGAAAACGGAGTGGCCAATGAAATATTGGTGGACGAGCAGGAGGATGCTGGTGTGATGATAGCAGTAAGGAATCTTCAGAATGACTTTAAACGGGTAAGTGGCCGGGCTGCCGGGTTATGCTATACTCCCGGCGTAAAGCGCATGATTATGGTAGGTACGTTGAAAAGCCGCTATATCAGAGAATTGGTAAAAGCGAAAAAGATAGATGCTTCGTTGCTGGAGGGCAAGAATGAGAAATACCTGATGACCGTGGTGTCTGCTCCCTTGAACGGAGTGGATGAGGCGCTCGTCATTGTGGGAAGTGACAAACGCGGAACGATTTATGGGATTTATGAGCTTTCGGAGCAGATTGGTGTTTCGCCGTGGTACGACTGGGCGGATGTGCCGGTGATGTTCCGGCAGAATCTTTCGATGACGCGTGGAAGTTATACGGCGGGAGAACCGGCGGTGAAGTATCGGGGTATCTTTTTGAATGACGAGGCTCCTTGCCTGACCGGATGGGTGAAGCACACTTATGGCACGAATTATGGTGATCATCGTTTTTATGCTCGTGTGTTCGAACTGATTTTGCGTCTGCGTGGTAACTTTATGTGGCCTGCCATGTGGGGTTGGAGTTTTTATGCGGATGATCCGGAGAACAGCAAGACCGCTCATGAGATGGGGATTATAATGGGAACCTCACACCATGAACCTATGGCACGCAATCATCAGGAATGGGTGAGAAAGCGCAGCGAATATGGGGCATGGGACTATGCTTCCAACCAGCAAGTGATTGACCGTTTTTTCCGTGAAGGTATGGAGCGTGCCGCCGGTACGGAAGATTTGATTACCATTGGTATGAGAGGTGACGGTGATACTCCGATGGGTGGAAAGGAGGGGGAAGATGACAAATATGTGCCGCGTGATGAGGAAAACATGCGCCTGATGGAGAAGATATTCCGGAACCAGCGTCGTATTATTAAGGAAGTGACGGGAAAAGTGCCGGAGAAACGTCCGCAGGTATGGGCTATTTATAAAGAGGTGCAACGCTTTTATGATATGGGACTCCGTGTGCCTGATGATGTGATTATGTTGCTGAGTGATGACAATTGGGGGGATGTGCGCCGATTGCCGGATGCAAAAGAACGGAAACGTGCCGGTGGCTGGGGGATGTATTACCATGTGGACTATGTGGGGCCCCCGTAATTCCAAATGGTTGAATGTAACTCCCGTACAAAATATGTGGGAGCAGCTTCAGTTGACTTACAGTTATGGGGTGGATAAGCTTTGGATATTGAATGTGGGGATTTGAAGCCGATGGAGTATCCTATCACTCTTTTTATGAATATGGCTTGGAATCCGGAACGCTATGCGGCAGGGGATCTGTTGGAGCATACACGAGTGTTCTGTGCGCAGCAGTTCGGTGAGGAACAGGCGGATGAGGCCATGCGTATTTTGAACCTGTATTGCAAGTACAATGGACGCGTGACTCCCGAGATGCTGGATAAGGATACTTATCACTTGGCTTCGGGGGAATGGAGGCAGGTGGCTGATGAATATGTGAAGCTGGAGGCGGAAGCCTTGCGGCAGTATTTGAAACTGGATACCGCTTACAGAGATGCCTACCGACAACTGATTCTTTTTCCTGTGCAGGCGATGGCCAATCTGTATGAAATGTATTATGCACAAGCCATGAATCACAAATTATACAAGGAGAATAATCCGCAGGCGAATGAGTGGGCCGACAAAGTGGAGCAGGCATTCCGGCGTGATGCGGAATTGTGCAGGGAATACAACGAAGAAATGTCGGGAGGCAAGTGGAATGGGATGATGACGCAGAAACATATAGGCTATACTTCGTGGAATGATGATTTCCCGGCCGACCGTTTACCGGAAGTCTACCGGATAGAACAACCGGAAGGGGCTGTAGGAGGATATTTGTTTACCGGTGACAAAGGGGTGGTTTCTATGGAGGCGGAGCATTACTTTACATCATCCGTTGCACCGAAGACCGCCTGGACAGTCATACCGCACATGGGACGTACGCTGAGCGGAGTGGCTTTGATGCCTTATACACAGTCTGCGGAGGGGGCTTCGCTCTCTTATAAAATGAAAATACCGCAAAAAGTAGATACAGTAAATGTGTATGTCATTGTGAAATCCACACTGCCCTTCCTCAGACGGGAAGGTCATCGCTACACGGTAGGTTTTGAAGGAGCGGAGGAGCAGACTGTCTGTTTCAATGCGGAGTTGAACGAACATCCGGATAATGTATATCGTGTACTGTATCCCACAGTGGCCCGTCGGGTAGTGAAGACCCGGGTGAAGTTGAGCCTGCCCGACTGTGCGGACGGAACCTATACATTGGTTCTAAAACCGGTGGAGCCTGCCATCGTATTTGAAAAGATAGTGGTGGATTATGGCGGTTATGAGGATAGTTATCTGTTTATGAACGAATCTCCTTGCCGGAGAAATAAGCTGAATGAACAATGAAAAATATGAGATTGACAGTTTGTATAGGAATAATGTGCGGATGGTTGGCAGCAGGAATGTTGCATGCAGGTACACGGCCGGACCATGTTCGCCCGGTGGAAGAAGATGGTAGCCGCTTGTGGCTACCGGTGATACGTCCGGTGGAAGGCGCGGAGGTGGAAATTACTTATAAAGGAAAAGTGTCACCCACCATAGCCATTGCCATTGCTGAATTGAAAAACGCTTGGAAGGGAGATCCTGTACTTTTAGAGAAAAAGAAAACAGGGCGTGGGGATGGGTTTGCCATCACTTCTTCAGAACATCAGGTTCGTATTCTTTCATCCACCGAAACTGGATTGCTTTATGGCGCTTATAGTCTGCTGCGTATGCAGGCGGCGGGGCAGCTCACTGTACCTCTGTCGGTTACTGAACAGCCTGCGTATGACTTGCGTATTCTGAATCATTGGGATAATCCGGATGGTACGGTGGAGCGTGGTTACGCTGGTCGTTCTTTGTGGAATTGGGAGGAACTTCCCGGAACTTTGTCGCCACGTTATGAGGCATACGCCCGTGCCAATGCTTCTGTGGGTATTAATGGAACGGTACTAAATAATGTCAATGCCTCACCTCAAGTGCTGACAACTGGTAGTTTGGAGAAAGTGAAAGCATTGGCTGATGTCTTCCGGCCTTATGGCATAAAGGTCTATTTATCGGTTAATTTTGCATCTCCTATCCGGTTGGGCAAGTTGGATACGGCAGATCCGTTGGACAAGGAAGTCATTGGATGGTGGAAACAAAAAGTAAAAGAGATCTATGCGATGATCCCCGACTTTGGCGGTTTTTTGGTGAAGGCCAATTCGGAGGGGCAACCGGGACCATGTGATTTTGGACGTACTCATGCCGAGGGAGCGAATATGCTGGCGGATGCGTTGAAACCCTACGGAGGAATCGTGATGTGGAGGGCGTTTGTTTATAGTCCTACCGACAGTGACCGTGCCAAGCAGGCTTATTTGGAGTTTATGCCTTTGGATGGACAGTTTCGCGAGAATGTAATTGTACAGATAAAGAACGGACCGATTGATTTCCAGCCTCGTGAACCTTATAGTCCTTTGTTCACGGCTATGAAGCAGACTCCCATGATGGTGGAGTTTCAAATTACTCAGGAGTATTTAGGCTTTTCCAATCATCTGCCTATTTGGCTCCTTTATGGGAGGAGTTCTTTGGCGAGGTACGTCCGGACAGGTTAAAAGCTGCGGCGGGTGTGGCAAACATCGGTACGGATGTGAATTGGTGCGGACACCATTTTGCGCAGGCCAACTGGTATGCTTTCGGGCGTTTGGCATGGAATCCGTTGTTGACTTCAGACAGGATTGCCGATGAGTGGTTGCAGCAGACATTTACTTCCCAGTCGGCATTTGTCTGCCCGGTCAAGGCGATGATGTTGCAGAGCCGGGAGGCGGTGGTAGACTATATGATGCCATTAGGACTGCATCATCAGTTTGCATGGGGCCACCACTATGGTCCCGAACCGTGGTGCAGTGTACCCGGTGCCCGTCCGGATTGGCTACCCTCTTATTATCATAGGGCGGACAAAGAGGGAATCGGTTTCGACCGTAGCAGCAAAGGGAGTAATGCCGTTTCTCAGTATCCTGATTCACTTCGTCTGATTTACAATGACAAGACAACTTGCCCTGAAGTTTATTTGCTTTGGTTCCATCATGTGCCCTGGCAGTATCGGATGAAAAGCGGACGTACGCTTTGGGGGGAGTTGTGCCGTGCATACGATAGAGGTGTACGACAGGTACGTGGTTTTCAGGAAATATGGGACAGTGTGGAACCTTTTGTAGATGCACGCCGGTTCAGGGAAGTGCAGTCGAAATTGAAAATCCAGATGCGTGACGCCGTGTGGTGGAAAGATGCCTGTCTGCTTTATTTCCAGACTTTCTCAGGGATGCCTATTCCGGCTGGCATAGAACGTCCGGTACACGAGTTGGAGGACATGAAACGCTTCCGGTTGGAAATCTCGAACTATGAATGTCCTGAGAGTGGGTTTAATAAATAAAATATGGTACTTAGCTTTAGAAGAAACATGAAATATAAGTTAGCTTTAGTGATGTCAGCTTTTTGTGCGTTTTCCGTATGGACCGAAGCAAGGTGAAATTGCCTGCCATCCTATCGGACGGTATGGTGTTGCAACGTGAGCGGTCCGTTAAAATATGGGGAAATGCCGATAAAGGAGAGAGTGTGACCGTTGTTTTTAAAAAGAAGAAATTCAGTACGGTAGCCGGGGAAGATGGAAAGTGGTTGGTGGAACTGCCTCCCATGAAGCAGGTGGCCCTTTTGAAATGATCGTGAATGATATTCGGTTGAAAAATATTCTAGTGGGTGATGTCTGGCTTTGTTCCGGACAGTCCAACATGGAATTGACCGTCGGACGGGTGACTGATAAATTTGCCGAGGAAATAGCAAGGGATGAGAATCCGATGATACGGTATGTGAAGATTCCTTTAGGCAATGATTTGCATGGACCTAAAGACGATTTGCCGGGAACGGACTGGATGTCGCTGACTGAAGAAACCGCTCCTTCCTTTTCTGCTTTGGCTTATTTTTTTGCCAAGGAGATGTATAGGGAAACCCAAGTACCTGTGGGCATTGTTAACTCCAGTTGGGGGGGAAGCTCCGTTGAGGCTTGGATGAGTGAGGAGGCCTTGCAGAAGTTTCCGCGTCAGTTGCACGAGCGTGATTTGTTTAATTCGGACGAGTATCGTGAGTTGTGCAACCGTTCGGGACAGATGATGAACCGTTTTTGGGATGCTGCTTTGTACAAAGGAGACCAAGGACTTCATGACGGGATATGCTGGAATCGTCCGGAACTGGATGATACGGACTGGCAGACGGTAGATACGTTTTCCAAAGAATGGGGCAGGAAGAATGGATATCCGGTGAGTGGCTCTCATTGGTTCCGTCAGAAAGTGAATGTATCAGCGGAACAAGCCGGAAAAGATGCTGTCCTGCGTTTGGGATGCATGGTGGATGCCGATTCGGTATTTGTAAACGGTACCTTCGTAGGTAACACTTTCTATCAGTATCCGCCACGTATTTATCGGGTGCCGGCTTCTTTATTGAAACCCGGTGAGAATCTGGTGACTGTCCGGCTGATTAATTACGGAGGCGCCGCCAGCTTTGTACCCGATAAGCCCTATTGTCTGGTATGGAGGACAGATACAGTCCATTTGTCTAGCCGATGGAAATATCAATTAGGTTGTGAGATGCCTGCACGCACTAACAGTGTCTCTTTTCAGAATATTCCTACCGGTATGTATAACTCCATGATTTCTCCTCTGCGTAATCTGGTCTTTACCGGTGCGTTGTGGTATCAGGGAGAAACGAATACGGGCCGTCCTAATGAATATGAGGAATTGCTGACTGCATGATTGCCGATTGGCGTGAGAAACTGGCCGATAAAGAACTGCCTTTCTTCATTGTACAGTTGGCCAATTTCATGCAGACACATCCACACCCGGTAGAAAGTAATTGGGCGGCTTTGCGTGAAGCGCAACGGCGAGTGGCGTTGAAAGTCCCGAATGCAGCTTTGGCGGTGGCGATTGATTTGGGCGAGTGGAACGACATTCATCCATTAAACAAAAAAGAACTGGCAAGACGTATCTCCCTGTTGGTGAAAAGAAGGGTGTATGGTGATAAAAAGAGTGTGCACAGTGGGCCTATGTGTACGGGTATGACTGTCAATCATGAAGGAAAGGCTGTTCTTTCTTTCGAAGCCGGGACTGATAAATTATGGGCGGTAGATGAATTGAAGGGATTTGCGATAGCCGGTGCCGATGGGCATTTTCAGTGGGCGGAAGCAGTTGTCGTTAATGGGAATCAGGTGGCGGTATGGCATAAAGATATCCCTCATCCTGTAACGGTACGTTATGGTTGGGATGATAATCCGGTTCATGCGAATTTGAAAAATAGAACCGGACTACCGGCTTCTCCTTTTCAGATTTCATTGGAAGATAAATAATTTAACAGAGATCCGAAAGTGGCAAAGCTTTCTAATAATCTTCGATGGATTTTAAAGGAATGCTTGTTTCTGTCGGATTTTCTATGGCAAAAATACCTATTCCTCCTTTGATGTTATTGGGAAAGATGACAGGTGTTTCCAACAGGTTGCTACTGTCATGGTCGGCATATGCATTGGCGGCTCGTAAATATTGATATTCAGCCGGGGATATGGCATAATATTGTATGATAGCTTTTCCAGTTATCTTTTTAATTTTATATAGTTTATTGTCTAATAGGAAACTATACCAACTGTCTAAAGTCATGGTATATTGGTTGTTGGTAAAGTAAGCATCATTGAATACATTATAATAGTTGTTTATAGTGGGGATGAAATTAATGATAGGATCAGAGTTGTTGGGAGTGCCAGGTTTTCCGTCCATTAATGCAGTGTCATAATATCCGCTACATTCCCATTGGGTGGAGATAGCAGTGGAGTCTTGTAAAGTTTTGCGGTTAGTAAGGCGGTAAGTATATGTTTGTTTTATGTTGACCCGGTAATATTGGGAATGGTTTGTGGTGGAAGTTTGTAATTTTATTTTCCACTTTGTTGCTTGATATATCCAAAGGCTTTCCGAAGTCTCTGATAGAGAATGATTAGATTCAATGGTGTCCGCTTTGATAATTTCAATGGGCTCATATACTGTTGCTTCTGCATTCGCTTTATATTTTCCGTCTTTGGTTTCTACTTCGATACGTACTTGATCACCGGTTTTAAAACGGCTGCTTATCTGATAAAAATAATTTTGATAGTCTAACGGTGAATCATTGTTAGGACGATAGGTACATTCCGAAATTGTTTCCGATAATACATTATTGATATAAAGGTGAATAATTCCATTTTTTACTACTTGGGGTTCGTGATAGCCGGATAAAGCTAAAAGATAGCATTGTTCGTTTTGTTTGCGTTTATCAGAGCGTTGACGATGAGCTTTTGAGATTCATCATTAGGCAATATTTCTATATCATTGGTACAGGCGGCCAATAAATGAACAAATGAAAGGAGTAAAAGTGCTTTTTTCATTATTGCTTAAAATTTATAAGTATATGAGAATGAAGGTAAGAAGGAAGGAGAGTGACTTTTTGTATCACAGGAATCTTTTTTCCTTCCGATTGCTCATCCGTGTAATAATCTATAAATACATGATTGGGATTCAAAGAGTTATAGGCATTCATAATACTGACGTTCCAAATCCGTTCTCCATGTTTTGTCTTTTTGTGAAAGTTGAATCCTAGATTCAACTGATGACTGGCGGGCAGACGGTAGTTATTTCGAGAAGAGCTATATTCAATGGGAAAAACAACCCCGTTGCCTGTATTTCCCATATGTCCCCATCCATAGCTTCCTTCGGGGAGAATGATGGTTGCTTTCTCTTTGGGCAGGGTGGCAGTATTTCCTGAAGCGTAAATCCAAGAAGCGCTCATGTATACTTTTTTGTTGAGGCGCCTGTTTATCGTGATGTTCACGGAGTGGCGTCTGTCGTATTTATAGGGAAAACGTTTCCCTCCATTTACATTTCCTTTACTGAATATACGGTCGGCTTTAGCCAAAGTATAATTTATCCATCCGGTAGTACGTCCGGTTTTCTTTTCCAGCATGAATTCTATGCCGAAATTGCGTCCTTTGCCCATTTCTACTTTCTCTTCCCAATGAATGGAATTACCGACTAGAGTATTACCATCTTTGTATTCCAATACGTTTTTCGTCATTTTGCTATAGCCTTCTACAGAAAACTCCCATCCTTGAATACCTGTATAGTAACCCCCGATAGAAAATTGGCATGCTTGCATCGGGCGGATCTTCTGTGTGACCGGTACCCATAGATCAGTGGGGAGAGAGAGATTGGATGAAGAAAGTAAATGTACATATTGTGTCATGTGGGTATAGGCCGCCTTGAAAGTAAGGTTGGGACTGGTTTTGAAACTAACGGTAATGCGAGGTTCCAAGGAGGCATAAGTGTGCTTTTGTACTTGGAAGAGTGAGAAATGTGCGCCTATATTTGTTTTCCATTGTTCGTTCCATTTGAAATCATCTTCTACATAAAGGGAAATTTCGTGTGAGTGTGTCGCTTCATTTCCTCCGATGGTGTATGTTTTATCAGGTTGTTCTTGTTCATTCGGAGAGTGCACAAATGTATGTTGGGTTTCGGGGCGGAACGTATGGTAGAGATAGTTTCCTCCGAATTTGATGAAATGGGAGGGGGATGGATGAAAGTCGAAGTCAGATGTTAATCCCCAATCTTCTATACCGGAATAATATTGGCTGTCAAGGTGTTTGTTGGCGGACGTGAAATTGTTTTTTATATTGAATCGGAAACGGTTATAGGATAGGGTGATGTTATGGAACAGACGATTACTGACTATGTGGTTCCAACGTAATGCCCCTAATGTACTTCCCCAAGCCATGACTTGTCTCTCTCTTGTGTCTGTCTCCTTTTCTTCTTCAAAGTAATAAGAAGAAGTATTTGTAAAGCTGGCATGATCTTTGCCATGATAAAAGGAGAAAAACAGGCGGTCACGGTCACTGAACCGATGATTTAGTTTTGTGTTGATATCATATAAGTAGTAACCTCCTTTCGTATCTTTATCCATGAAAGGCTTGATAATTAAATCGGCATAACTGCGTCTGGCAGAAATAATAAATGATGTCCGGTCTTTCCATAGAGGACCCTCAAAGTGCATTCGGGAAGTCAGCAGCCCGATGGTCAGACTGCCGTGATAATTCCTCATATCTCCATCGTTAGTGCGTACATCAATGACGGAGGACAGTCTTCCTCCGTAACGGGCAGGAAAACTGCTTTTATACAAATCGACTTTCTTGACCGATTCTGGGGTAAAGATGGAGAGAATACCTAGTGTATGGTCCACATTATATAAGGGTACACCGTCTAGCAGATAAAGATTCTGATCGGGACTTCCTCCACGTACATACAGGCCACTGGTACCGGTTATACCTCCTTGTATACCGGGCAGAAGCTGGATTGATTTTAATACATCTGCCTCACTCAGTAAAGCAGGGGTATTTTTAATATGTGTCAAAGGTATATTGTTTGCTCCCATACGGCTACTTTGAAAGCCTGTTTCCATTTTATCAGAAAGGACAACGATTTCTTCCAATGTATTATCGTTTTTAAGTTGGACAGTCAGCAGCGTATCTTTACATAAATACAATGCTATTTGTTTTGAACCGTAACCTATATAGGAAAAATTCAGTTCAGTGTTTCCTTCGGGCAGTGTGATACTGAAGAATCCGAATGGATTTGTGATTGTTCCTTGTTTATTTTGCTGGTCATAGATATTGGCACCTATCAGTGTTTCTTTCGATATTTCGTCCAATACATAACCGTTTAGTGTAAAATGTTGTTTTATAGGAAGTGACGTTGTTTTTTTCAATATGATATGGTGTTTGGTAATCTCGAAACTGATGTCTTGTTTAATGAAAGCTGTTTGTAGAATAGTTGTTAATGGGGTTTCTTTCAGATCGAGAGTTATGGGATGTTTGAGTACAACTTCTTCGCCATAAATAAAAGAATACTCTGACAGTTGTTCTATTTTAGCTGTAAACTCCTTTAAACTAGCCTGTTTCAGATAAATATTAAAAGGCATATCCGGAGTTTGTGCTGATATGAATGAATGGGAAAAGACTAGTAACAGCATTAAGTAAAAAAAAGTGATACTGTGTTTCTTATAAAGTGAAGAAATCATTTGTTTTTTAGTTTTCTTGCTTTAGTTCAATAAGATTGGATTGGGGCATGTGATAAGTAAAACCTACGATGGGAGCCAACATTTCTAGAATTTCTTCCAACGTTTCGTTTTGCTTGAAACGTGCATTTAATTTATAATTACGTAACTGTTCGCTTTTTATCTGTATGGTGACATTAAAATGATGGGATAGTTGACGAGCGATTTCTCCCATAGATATGTCATTAAAAGAAAGAATACCTTCACGCCAACTTATTTCGTTCTGTGCATTTGCATTAATGTGCATAGACAATATTCCAGTCGATTTACGATAAATGGCTGTTTCATTGGGCTTTAATATCATTTGTTTACCGTTGGCATTGTTACTGACGGATACACTACCTTCCAGCAGGGTTGTTTCTACTAAAGAATCGGCGGCATAGGCATTGACATTAAAATGCGTGCCTAATACCCTGATGGTAACTCCGTTTGCTTTGACACGAAATGGTTTTTTAGGATTTTTACTGACTTCAAAATAAGCTTCTCCATTCAGCTTTACGATTCGTTCCTTGTTGAAAGTTTCCGGATAGCTCAATTGGGAATGTCGGTTTAGGGTTACTTTAGAGCCATCCGGTAATTGGATGCATTGAGTTTGTATATTGGTGGAAACAATCAGTGTACGTACCGGACGTTGGTAAAAATAAAACATCCAACCGAAACCTATAAGCAGGACGAAACCGGCAGCCACAAGCAACTGTATACCGAATGGAAAGTATTTTGTGCTTGCGGTATGCCGGTTGAAGACGTTGTTGCAATATATTATAACTTTTCTCCGCCGAGAATTTTCCCTGCGGTGAATGAGTGGAAGAAGATAATAATTCCAACCATTCGTCCAGTTCTTTGTCTGATTTCGGTGAATTCATGTTATTTTATTTGCTGGACAAAGATACTACTTCTTTTGCAGACGGATAGAAATTTCAGAAATTTTTGCGTCTTTTCCGTCAGGAGTACAGATCAACCGTATGATACGTTGTACGCTTTTTATTTGTTTAGGATAAAGAATGATATCTATTTTTACTGATTTCTTTCCTTTCAAGATGACCGGATGGGCATTTTGAATGTGGAAGCTATTGTTACTTGTAGAACTGCTAATGGTCAGTTTACGGTCTGTGTCTTGTTTTTCGGCAGCTATTATTTTTAAAGTAAGGGTTTCTTCCTCGTTCTTTGTATCATAGGTGTGTGATATGAATTGTTTTTCAAAGCCTATATACTCTTTGGGATAGTTGTCGTTGTTACTACATGCACTTATAAGCAGGGCATAAAAAAATGGTAATACTAAACGTGTATTTGTTCTCATGTCTTTTTAGTTTATTAGTTTCTATTGATAAAGACAGGAGAATCTGGAAAACTCCCTATCGTCTATTTCTAAAATAATTGTTAATTTTTTCTTTGAGTCGGGTTACAGCTTTTTGTAACTGGGCATCTACTGTTTTAGGGCTTATATTAAGTTCTTCGGCAACGGAAGCATAACTTTGTTTTTCTTCGCGGACTTTAATAAAGATTGTTCGGCAACGTTCAGGTAATTCATTCAGTGAGTTCTCATAAATGTTAAATAACTCTTCATTCATCATTTGTTCTTCAGGAGAAAGGTTGGAAGAAGATATTTCCGGCATATTTTCCAGAGGCGAGGCTTCCCTCCTTTGTTCTTTTTCCAAATAGTTCAGAGCGGCATTTCTTATTAATATATAGCTGTACTTATTAAAATCATCGGGAATAAGCTGACTTTTTCGATGATTCCAAAGCGTGGTAAAAACATCTAAAATTACTTCTTGAGCCCATTCATCCCGTTGAAGGTAATAAAAGGCGATACGAAAGAAACGGTCATAATACATATCGTATAAAGACCGGAAAGCCTGTTGGGAATCATGCTTCTGTATTTCTTTGAGTAGTTCAGTTGCCTCCATTGCCGTGTTGGGCATGTTTGTTAATGTTATAATCGGATGCAAAGCTACTAAAATGTAAATAGATGTGCTATTCATTTTAGAACTTTTAGTTTTGATTTATTGTATGAGAGGAACTGAAGCCTTCTTCTTAGTATCTGTCTTGGCAATTTTCTTCTTTCAATTTATATTCTACTTGGTTGGCAATACTGAATATACCTATTCCTCCTTTTATATTATTGGGAATAAGGGGAACTGCATAAATAAAATTTTCGGCATCAAAATCTAATGCAGAGGACATGGCATACAAATATCTATGTTCACTTTCTGAAATACTGTAAAACCGGATACTGATATATCGCTCTGCTTTCTGAGAATCTATATGTATATAGTTGATGTCTTCTTTTAAATCTATCGTCATGTTATATTCCCTGTTTTTAAAATAACAGCTTTTAAAAAGGCCAAAATAATTGTTCCATTTCTGAATAAGCTCGAATCCTTCATCTATAGCATGTCCGGGTTTGCCGTCTGTCAAGGCGGTGTCATAAATATAATTATAGTTATAAGTCGTGTCAATACTGAGAGTGTCCCTGCCGTCATGCCATTTATGAGAATAAAAAATCTGTTTTACTTCAAGACGATAGTATGTATTCTCTGCCTCTATATCGGGTTGTTTTAATTGAATGTTAAGCCGAAGATAATTGTCATATACAGGCTTGCCTCCTACCCAGCTGTTGTAATCTCTTAAACTTATATAGGTTGTATCTACATTTATAATCTGTAAGGGTGCGCTGATGCGTGTTTCCGCTTTTGCTTTATATTTACCATTTTCTGAAGAAGCCTCTATTTTCACTCTATCTCCTGTTTGGAATATGCTTTTTACTGGGTAGTAATTATCTTCCGCAGTGATTGTTTCTGACAGTTTTCCGTTGATATACAGGTGTATGATACCATCGGTGACAGGAGTGGTAGCTGTCCATCCTGTGTAATGCAGATAAATCCGGTTATCGTTATTTTCAGTTTGCATCATGGCATTTACGATCAGTTTTTTAGGTTCATCATCGGGTAAATAACCAATGGTATTGGTACATGCGCTTAAAATAACAAATACACAAAGAAATAAAAAGTATTTTTTCATTGGATTTTAAAATTTATAAGTGTATGAAAATGAAGGAATACATGGCAAGATTGTCATTTTTTTCAATATAGGCTTTCCTGTTTGTGCTTCCCTGCTGATATAGACAAAGTTGGGGTTCATGGCATTGTAGGCATTTAGGATACTGATATTCCATATCCGTTCTCCGTGCCGGGTCTGTTTATGGAAGTTGAATCCTATATTCAATTGGTGGCTTGCAGGCAATCTGTAGTTATTTCGTGAACTAGAATGATCCATATCTCCTTTGTTCAAATTATCCATAATCCAGGAAGGTGGTACATTGGTAGGTGGTAGTTCTGTATGTGTCTTCTCTGTAGGAAGTGTTGCCATGCAACCTGATGCATAAGTCCATGACATATTGAAGTCGATCCGTCGTGTCAATTGATAATTTAGAGTGAGATTCAAGGTATGTCGGCGGTCATATTGGTAAGGGAAATGTTTACCATTATTGATCCCGTCCGTACTGAATTGCCGGTCGGATTTGGATAGGGTGTAATTAATCCATCCAGTAAGGAGCCCTGCAGTTTTTTGTGCCATAAACTCCACTCCGAATGAACGTCCTTTGCCCATTTCTACTTTGTCTTCCCAGTTATGGGAAGAACCTAGAAAACTTTCTCCGTCTTTATATTCTAATACATTATACATATCTTTATAGTATCCTTCTATGGAAAATTCCCAATTCTTGATACCGGTATAGTATACTCCTACAGCATATTGAAAAGATTTCATGGGGCGGATGTGGCGTGTGACGGGCACCCAAAGGTCGGAAGGCATGGCCAGTGATGCAGTAGATAATAATTGGGTACACTGGCTCATCTGTGAAAAAGAACTTTTTAAGATGATATTTGAGGTCGCTTGGAAACTTATGGAAAGACGGGGTTGCAAAGAAAGATAAGTCTGTTTTTGTACATTAAAAAATGAAAAGTGCAATCCGGCATTTATTTTCCAATGTTCGTTCAGAATAAGATCATCTTCGGCATACAAGGAAAAGTCATGAGCATGGATATGAGAATTGTTCAAACTATAATTGTCGTTAGTTTGTGGATATCCATTGTCGGAATTGTGTTGATTTACGGTCTGCACTTCCGGAGCGAACTGATGATATATGTATTTCGCTCCAAATTTGATGTTGTGTGCCGGTAACGGATGATAATCAAAATCCGTACTAATGCTAAGATCACTGATGCCGGAGTGAAACAGATTGTTGGAACCATTGATGATTGTGGAACCATCAGGTTGTTGTATGCTGGAAGTTTCCTCTTGTCTGATATCAAAAACATAACGATTGTATGCCAGCGTAGTATTACTGAATAGTTGGGGTGTGAAAACATGATTCCAGCGTGTGTTCAGTAATATGTTTCCCCAATTGTGAGTTTGCTTGAACTTATCTTCATCTTTGTATTTATAGTAGACGTGGTCTTTTCCTTTATAGAAAGAGATGAAAAGGCGATCTTGTTCACTAAAGCGATGATTTAGCTTGGCGTTGATGTCATACAAACTATAACCGCCCCGTTCGTCCTTTGGCATAACTAGTGGGAGGAAACAGTCAATATAACTGCGTCGTGCTGAGATAATGAAGGAAGTATGATCTTTCCATATAGGTCCTTCAAATTGCAGATGTGAAGTGAGAAGACCGATAGTCAAGCTTCCATGATAGTGCTGCATGTTTCCGTCATTGGTACGGACATCGACAATAGATGAAAGACGTCCGCCGAATCGTGCCGGAAAGCTACTTTTGTATAAATCGACTTTTTTCACGGCTTCCGGAGTGAAGACCGATAACAGGCCCAGTGTATGATCTACATTATATAAAGGTACACCGTCTAATAAATAAAGATTTTGGTCCGGACCTCCTCCGCGTACATATAACCCACTGGTTCCGTTCATTCCGTTTTGTACACCGGGCAGTAGTTGGATGGATTTTAATACGTCTGCCTCACTCATCAATGCCGGTGTGTTTTTTATGTGGGGAATAGGAATACTGCTTGCTCCCATACGACTGCTTTGAATACCCGTTTCGGGTTTGTCGGACAAGATAATGACCTCGTTCAGTTGGTTGTCATTGCGGAGTTGGATGGTCAGCATAGTATCTTTCCATAGGTGCAAAGACACTTGTTTTACTGCATAGCCTATATATGAAAAGTTTAGTTTAGTGCCTCCCTCAGGCAATGTGATGCTAAAGTATCCGAAAGGATTGGTAGTAGTACCCACTCCGTTTTTCTGATCATAAATATTGGCACCTATCAATGTTTCTTTCGATATACTGTCCAATACATACCCGTTCAGGGTAAAAGATTTCTTGCTGGATTGTAGAGCGTATTTTTTTAATATAATGTGATTTTTGTTTATTTTGAAACTGATATTCTGTCCAGCAAAAGCTTTCTGTAAAATCAGGCTTAATGGAGCTTTTCTTAGACTGAGGGTTATAGGATGTTTAAGGATGATTTCCTCTCCATAAATAAAAGAGTAGCCGGAGGCTTTTTCTATTTCAAATATGAATTCTTTCAGATTTCGCTTTTTTTAAGTGAATGCTGAAAGAAAGATCTGCTTTTTGGGCCTGTATGAATGTAGTGGAAATCATTAGTAACAGTATCAAGAAAATTCCCTTGATACTGTATTGATTGCAAGTTGAAGAAATCATTTAGTTTTTAGTTTTCTTTTATTATTCAATAATTTATATGCCTTTATTCAGAGTCTGTTATCCTCTTTGTAATATTTGGAGAAAGAGTTTCCAAAATTTGATTTGTGTTATGGTTGCATTCGGAACTCTTTTGTTCCGTTTTCCTGTGTTCTTCAGAATCGTTTTCGCTATTGTAAGCATAAGCTTCCATTAATGCGTAGAAGAATGGAAGAACTATGCGCGTACTTGTTTTCATATCTTTTTAGTTTATTGGTTTATATAAGTAAAGACAGGGAAACTTGAAAATCTCCCTATCGTATTTTATAAAATTATTCATTTATTTTTGGGGGATGCTTTTAAAATAGCATATGTGAATATTCGCTGAAGTATTAGTTACTCCACCCAAAGCATGTCGCTCATGATCCCGTCTGATATAAAAACGCCTTTACGGGTCAGTTTCAGCGTATCGTTTTTTATTTCCAGTGTTCCTTGTTGTAAATATGGAGTGGCCATACGTAGGCAGTATTTGTACAGTTCTTCTCCGTATTGTTTCCCGAGTTTGGGCAGTGGCATTCCCCATTGTGTACGTATGTGGGTAATGACAAAATCATTGTAACGGGTATATAGGTCAAGTTCTTCTACTTCGAATGTGGGATTTCCGCTTGAGATCCCCTCTATATATTTATCTAGTGAAGCTACATTCCATTGGCGTGAAATGCCATTATAGGAATGTGCGGAAGGACCGCAACCTAAATATTGCTTTTCTGTCCAGTAACTGGAATTGTGCCGGGAATGAAGACCTGGCAAACAGAAATTGGATATTTCATAATGCTCGTATCCGGCAGTAGTGAGCTCGTCGATTAGTGTACCGAACAGGGAAACGCTTAAGTCCTCGTCTGCTTCTTCTACTTTATGTTGTTCGCGGAGTTTCCACAGGGGAGTTCCTTCCTCATAAATAAGATGATAAGCGGAAATATGTTCCGGGTGTAAGGAAAGGGCTTGTTTTAAATCTTTTTTCCATGAGGTGAGCGTTTCGCCGGGCAGCCCATACATCAGGTCAATACTGATATTTTGGAAACCTGCCGTGCGGCAGCCTTGGAAGGCACGAATGGCTTGGTCGGCGGTATGTCGTCGTTGGAGTTGTTTTAAAGTCGTTTCCTGGAAAGTTTGAATTCCCATACTTATCCGGTTGAAAGGAAAGGTGCGTAGCATAGAGATATACTCCGATGTTAAGTCATCGGGATTAGCTTCTAAAGTAATTTCGGCATTGGGGGTTACTTTATACACCTTATAAATATGGGAGAAAATAGCTTCGAAATCCTCTTTAGCCAATTGTGAGGGAGTACCGCCACCTAGATAAATCGTTTCTATGGGTTCTCCTTTCAGATAGTTTTTCCGGTCAGTTAGTTCGTGGCACAATGCACGGATGTATGCTGTTTTCTGTTCTTTACGAGTAGTAGAGAAAAAATCACAGTAAATGCAACGCTTTTTGCAGAAGGGTATATGTAGGTAGATGCCTGCCATGATAACTTATTTTGTGGCAAAGTTACAAAAAAATAATGCTAATATAGAATATCTGTCGTAAAACATAGTTTAGTAACACTATCCTTTAAGTTGTTTTTTTTCTCTTTATTTTCTAATTTGCGCTCCACATTTTTAGGAGATATGAAACACATATCCGTTTGTTAATAATTAAACCTTAGATATCATGAAAGTATATCAGACTAACGAAATTAAAAACATTGCACTTCTTGGCAATGATGGCTCAGGTAAAACCACCCTCACAGAGTCTTTGCTCTTTGAGAGTGGTATTATAAAACGTCGTGGCAGAATTACTGCCAAAAACACGGTTAGTGATTATTTTCCGGTAGAGCAAGAATATGGTTATTCAGTGTTCTCTACCGTTTATCATGTAGAGTGGAATGGAAAAAAACTAAATATAATTGACTGTCCGGGCAGTGATGACTTCGTAGGGGCTGCCATAACCGCGCTTAATGTAACCGATACTGCTATTTTGCTACTGAATGGACAATACGGTCCCGAAGTAGGCACTCAGAACCACTTCCGTTATACAGAAAAACTAGGCAAACCAGTTATCTTTTTGGTTAATCAGCTTGATAACGAGAAATGTGACTATGACAATGTACTCGAACAGTTGCGTAGTATTTATGGCTCTAAGGTAGTTCCCGTGCAATATCCTCTTGAAACGGGACCTAATTTTCATGAACTCATTGACGTGCTGTTGATGAAGAAATATTCATGGGGACCAGAAGGAGGTGCTCCTACAATTGAAGAAATTCCTGATTCTGAGAGAGAAAAGGCATTGGAGATGCATAAAGCTTTGGTAGAGGCTGCTGCTGAAAATGATGAGACATTGATGGAAAAATTCTTTGAATCGGAATCATTGACTGAAGATGAAATGCGTGAAGGCATCCGTAAGGGATTGGCTGCACGTGGTATGTTCCCTGTTTTCTGTGTATGTGCAGGTAAAGATATGGGTGTCCGTCGTCTGATGGAATTTTTAGGTAATGTTGTTCCATTCGTATCAGATATGCCTGTAGTTCATAATACTCGTGGTGTGCCTGTGCCTCCCGATGCTAATGGACCTACTTCTCTTTATTTCTTCAAGACTGCCGTTGAACCCCATATCGGTGGTGTGCAGTATTTTAAAGTGATGAGTGGAAAGGTACACGAAGGTGATGATTTAACTAATGCTGATCGTGGCTCTAAAGAGCGTATGGCACAGCTTTTTGTTTGTGCCGGAGCTAATCGTATTCCGGTGCCGGAGCTGGTAGCCGGAGATATTGGTTGTACTGTGAAATTGAAAGATGTAAAGACTGGAAATACCTTGAACGGCAAAGACTGTGAAAACCGGTTTAATTTCATTAAATATCCTAATGCTAAATACTCGCGCGCCATCAAGCCTGTAAATGAGGCTGATGTAGAGAAGATGATGGTTATATTGAACCGTATGCGTGAGGAAGATCCTACTTGGGAGGTAGAGCAATCCAAAGAATTGAAACAGACTATTGTGCATGGACAAGGTGAGTTCCATCTCCGTACCTTGAAGTGGCGTTTGGAGAATAACGAAAAATTGCAGATTAAGTTTGAGGAGCCTAAGATTCCTTATCGTGAAACAATCACTAAAGCAGCTCGTGCCGATTATCGTCACAAAAAACAATCAGGTGGTGCAGGGCAATTTGGTGAGGTTCATCTCATTGTTGAACCTTATTATGAAGGAATGCCTGTACCCGAAACGTATAAGTTTAACGGATCAGGAATTCAAGAATAAATGTGAAGAGACTGAGGAAATACCTTTGGAATGGGGTGGTAAATTAGTCTTTATTAACAGTATTGTGGGGGATCTATTGATGCTCGTTTTATGCCTGCTATCTTGAAAGGGATTATGAGCCGGATGGAGCAGGGTCCGTTGACTGGTTCATATGCGCGTGATGTACGAGTGATTGTTTATGATGGTAAGATGCATCCGGTAGACTCAAATGAAATCTCCTTTATGCTTGCAGGACGTAATGCATTCAGTGAGGCATTTAAGAATGCTGGGCCTAAGATTCTAGAGCCAATTTATGATGTGGAAGTTTTCGTTCCTAGCGACAAAATGGGTGATGTAATGAGTGATTTGCAAGGTCGTCGTGGTATGATTATGGGTATGAGCAGTGAAAGTGGATATGAAAAACTGGTTGCGAAAGTACCTCTGAAAGAAATGTCTTCTTATTCCACTTCTTTGAGTTCCTTGACAGGTGGGCGCGCTTCGTTTATTATGAAGTTTGCCAGCTATGAATTGGTTCCGACGGATGTACAAGAAAAATTAATGAAGGAATTTGAAGCTAAAGAAAATAAAGATGATTGATAAAGTGTAAGATTTCATACTTAGAGGAGACGTATTTCGTTAAAAATACGTCTCTTTTTATTTAAGATAACTTAAACTTTTAGGTTTGTTATTTGGTTTTGAACTTAATTTTTTATTATTTTTGCAAACCAACTGGCGTAAATTTTGTTATAATAGTCAGAATCTTAGCTTAAATGACTTTTTCGGTTAATTATAGAGAATAGCCGTTTAAATTTGGTTAATCTATTATGTAATGAGATTTAGCGCTTTTAATTTTGCTGACATGAAAAAGTCTACTATTTGGGTATTAGGTATTGTAATGGGACTATCATTTCTTAGTTTATTGTATTTGCAGGTAAGCTATATTGAAGAAATGGTGAAAATGCGCAAAGGACAATTTGATGAGTCTGTTCAGCGCAGTTTAGTCCAAGCGTGTCGAAATATTGAGTTGGTGGAAACTAAAAAGTACCTTGAGGATGATGCGATTGCTACAGAAAAAGCAGCACAGTTATCCAGGGAGCAGTCCGAAGAAAAAAAGGGGGAGGGAAGTGGTAATGTGGTAGCGCATACACATGAGTACTCCATAACTTCCGATGGATTGAACGGTTACTCTACTTTTGAATTGAAGATGAGGTTCAGTGCGAATCGTCCTTCTAATATTCCTAAAGCGATTATTTCGACTGGTAAGAATATTCCTCAGACTTCAAGAGCCTTGCAGGAAATAATTAAAGACAGATATGTGTACCAACGTGCATTGTTGGACGAAGTGGTCTATAACATTTTGTATACAGCTAGTGACAAACCCTTGAACAAAAGAATCAACTTTAAACAGTTGGACTTGTTTTTAAAGACAGAATTGCTGAATAATGGCATTGATATTCCTTACCATTTTACGGTGACAGACCGTGACGGGACGGAAGTTTACCATTGCCCTGATTATACCAAAGAGGGTAGTGAGAATACATATCCGCAGGTTTTATTTAAAAATGATCCTCCGGCTCGTATGGCAACAGTAAATATTCACTTCCCTACATTGAACAGTTACATATTCAGTTCTGTTAAATTTATGATCCCGTCACTGATCTTCACATTTGTATTGCTTGTGACGTTCATTTTTACTATCTATATCATCTTCCGTCAGAAGAAGTTGACCGAGATAAAGAATGATTTCATAAATAATATGACACATGAATTCAAGACACCTATCTCTACCATATCGTTGGCAGCTCAGATGTTGAAAGATCCGGCAGTGGGAAAATCTCCTGCTATGTTCCAGCATATATCCGGAGTGATAAATGATGAAACCAAGCGTTTGCGTTTTCAAGTGGAAAAGGTGTTGCAGATGTCTATGTTCGAAAAGCAAAAAGCGACGCTGAAGATGAAAGAGGTGAATGCAAATGATTTGATAGCCGGTGTTGTCAATACTTTCACGTTGAAGGTAGAGAAATACAATGGTAAAATCACTTCGAATTTGGATGCGGTAAATCCGGATATATTTGTAGACGAGATGCATTTTACAAATGTTATTTTTAATTTGCTGGACAATGCAGTGAAATATAAAAAACAGGAAGGCGAATTGTTGTTGAATATACGTACTTGGAATGAATCGGGTAAGCTTTATATCTCTATCCAGGATAATGGAATAGGTATTAAGAAAGAAAACCTGAAGAAGATATTCGATAAATTCTATCGTGTGCATACTGGTAACCTGCACGATGTGAAAGGCTTTGGTTTGGGACTGGCTTATGTGAAAAAAATAATTCAAGATCACAAAGGGACTATACGTGCCGAGAGTGAATTGAATGTAGGAACTAAATTTATAATTGTATTACCTTTATTAAAAAATGAATAATATGGACGAGAAATTGCGTATCTTGTTATGCGAAGATGATGAGAATCTTGGCATGCTATTGAGAGAATATTTGCAGGCAAAAGGCTACTCGGCCGAACTTTGCCCGGATGGTGAGGCTGGCTACAAGGCTTTCCTTAAGAACAAATACGACTTATGTGTATTGGATGTGATGATGCCGAAGAAAGACGGGTTTACTTTAGCACAGGAAATTCGCCAGGCTAATGCTGAAATTCCTATTATCTTCTTGACTGCTAAAACTTTGAAAGAGGATATATTGGAAGGCTTCAAGATTGGTGCGGATGATTATATTACTAAACCGTTCAGTATGGAAGAGTTGACTTTCCGTATCGAGGCTATTTTGCGTCGTGTACGTGGTAAGAGAAACAAGGAAAGCAATATCTACAAGATTGGTCGTTTTACTTTTGATACTCAGAAACAAATTCTGGCTATCGATGGAAAACAGACTAAACTGACTACGAAAGAATCCGAATTATTGGGCTTGCTTTGTGCTCATGCTAATGAGATTCTGCAGCGTGATTTCGCATTGAAAACTATTTGGATTGATGATAATTATTTCAATGCACGAAGCATGGATGTGTATATTACTAAGTTGCGTAAACATTTGAAAGAAGATGATTCTATCGAGATTATCAATATCCACGGGAAGGGGTATAAACTGATTACTCCCGAAGTAGAATAAGAGGATATCTGATATTTAGTAGTAACATTTAGTTGCAAGTAGATGAAAAAATCAGCTCGTTCTTGAGAACGAGCTGATTTTTTGTGTAGAAATTATTGTTTAAAGTAGGTTGTAAAATTCATGTTATATTTCCGTCAAAAGCTTCATGTCTTTATAAATAGCTTATTGTTAGATGATTAAGGTGAAGAATTCGTAGCTGGAAAGCTTCAGCTGTAAAAAATCCGTAAGCAAGACAGGGGAGTATGATCCGTAGTCAGAAAGAGTTAGTATTATGACTGTTTATGTTTGTGTCGGTTGAAAGATTACTAATGTTACAGTTGAAAGATATATAATCTAACAGGCATTACATATATAAAGATTAGAAGAAAAGGACTTTTCTTTTCGGCAATCTGGAATAAAGTGAGTAAAGTCGATAAAATAAAAAAGTCCGGAGTTCTACCCGGACTTTTTTATTTTTGTTCTCTTATACTTTAATCAACAATGCGTTTGTTTAATACAATATAAACGATTAAACCTATAACGATAAGGGCGGCACTTCCACCTAAAACACCGTTGTCGTTAATTGCTGCACTTCCGGTGAAGAAAACACCGACTAAAATAGCGGCGCCGATGATCATCAGTATCAGACCTAAATTCTTAAGTAAGCTTTTCATGTGTGTATTTTATTAATAGATTATATTTATTCTTGTGTACAAATTAAAGCATAATTCTCTTATCATGGAAATTATTTTAGGAAAAAAAGATGAAAACCTTGAAAAACTTTAGTCTTTGATGTTGGTGAATACCTTTCTTAATACATCTTGGCTGACTTTCAGTTCTTCCAATGTTAATCCTTGTAGTGCTTCTTTCAATGTCTTGTTTGCGATGAAACGTGCTTTACCTTCTAATTCTCTGCCGGTTTTGGTCAAATGAATTAAATTGGTGCGTCGATCTCTTTTGTCGGCGATGCGTACCACCAGATGCTGGCGTTCCATATTGTCTATTAAGCGGGTCATGCTGGGTTTGTCTTTAAAAGTGGCATTACATAGTTCTTGCTGTGTGACACCATCTTTTTCCCATAGAAAAAGAAGGACTGTCCACTGTTCAGGGGTAATTTCTACACCATTTTGGCGAAAATTCCGGCTTAGTTTCCGGTTGATGGCTGCAGATACTTTGCCATTTAATATGGCAAATATTAATTGGATATCAAAACTAAATTGTTCTATCATGGAATTATTGTTTAAACAACTTTGCAAATATACAATTCTTGGCGGATATAACTTATCTTTTACAGATAAAAAATATAAAAAGGAAGATTAATTGTAAAATGAAACTATATTTTTTGAAGAAAATTGTGATAACTCTTTGTAGATTAAGATAAAATATCTACTTTTGCACTCGCATTTGAAATTTAATTTAATAATTTAATAAACGTAGTATGAATCAATACGAAACCGTTTTCATTTTAACTCCCGTTTTATCTGATGTTCAGATGAAGGAAGCGGTAGAGAAATTCAAAGGTATTCTGACTGCAGAAGGTGCAGAGATTATCAATGAGGAAAACTGGGGCTTGAAAAAGCTGGCTTACCCCATCCAAAAAAAGTCAACTGGTTTCTATCAGTTGATAGAGTTCAAAGCAGAACCGCAGGTTATTAAAAAATTGGAAATTAACTTCCGTCGTGACGAACGTGTTATCCGTTTCTTAACTTTTAAGATGGATAAATACGCTGCTGAATATGCTGCTAAGAGAAGAAATGTTAAATCAACTAAAAAGGAGGATTAATCATGGCACAGCAACAATCAGAAATCAGATATTTAACTCCGCCCTCAGTAGACGTTAAGAAGAAAAAATACTGCCGTTTCAAAAAGAGTGGTATTAAGTACATTGATTACAAAGATCCTGAATTCTTGAAGAAATTCTTGAACGAACAGGGTAAGATCCTTCCTCGCCGTATTACAGGTACTTCTCTGAAGTTCCAACGTCGTATCGCGCAGGCTGTTAAAAGAGCACGTCACTTGGCGTTACTTCCATTTGTAACTGACATGATGAAATAATAAGGAGGAATAAGTATGGAAATAATTTTGAAAGAAGACGTAGTGAACTTAGGCTACAAAAATGATATTGTAACTGTGAAGTCTGGTTACGGTCGTAACTATCTTATTCCGACTGGTAAGGCAGTGATTGCTTCACCTTCAGCTAAGAAAATGTTGGCAGAAGAGCTGAAACAACGCGCTCACAAATTGGAAAAGATTAAGAAAGATGCTGAAGCTATGGCAGAACAGTTGAAGGATGTAACCTTGACTATTGCTACTAAAGTGAGTGCCACAGGTACTATCTTCGGCTCTGTTAGCAACATTCAAATTGCTGAAGAATTGGAAAAATTGGGTCATAAGGTTGACAGAAAGATTATCGTTGTGAAAGATGCAGTGAAAGAGATTGGTTCTTACAAAGCTATCGTTAAACTTCACAAGGAAGTTTCTGTAGAAATCCCGTTCGAAGTAGTTGCTGAATAAAATCTGTAAATACTTTAAAGTATAATGATGCTAAAAAAGCCCGGTTCGTAAGAGCCGGGCTTTTTCTTTTTAATATGTTTGATTTATTAATTCAATCGTTTCTTTTATAATTTTTTGAGGAGTGGTAAAAGGATTTTCGTCAAAAGTGTTTGGCACAGTGAGGATCAGTTGTTTGATATCATATTCTTGTATCCTAGCTACCCATACTTTATAAATATTGTTATAATTTTTATGAATATTATAAATGGTTAGGTGAGAGAAGTAGCGGGTTATATAATCTTGTTTGTATTTATAATAGTCTTTGTTGTCCTCAGTTATTTTTCTACATCCTTTTATAGGTTTGTAAAAGTTTTGAAATGAACTCTTTGTCAGGTATCTGTTGCATCAATGCTGAACTTTTCAGTACTTCTAGCACATCTTCCGAATACTCACAATCTTTTACGCAAAAGGAGAATTGGCATTGTTTTTTAAAATAGAAGCTTTAGTTGTTTGAAGTGAATCCTGTTTTACGTTAGCAATCGGAAGAAACTGATTTCATTTAAATACGCGACTTCGGCCTGATTGATACTTTTCAAATTTTCTTCTAATTCCATTTTTATCATTTGCATACTTTCTTTTATCTGCTTTTCTTGTGAGGAATTGCTTATGAAATCAGTTCGGCAAGAGTGATAAATACTCCAGTGATAACAATAGATAATTCACGGAAATAGTTTCCCAACTTCCAGTTTTGAAGTGTTTCTTTTAGATTTGTCTTTTTCATATCCTGTTTTTGTTTGTGGTTTGAGAAACAAAAGTAGATAATTTGTATTGCAAAACGATGGAATATTGGCAGAAAAGGGAGGAGTAAAGACATAAAAAAAGTCTGTTGCGCTTTCGCACGGCAGACTTTCAATTCTCTCTAGAGTTCGTACTGAATTATTCAGCTTTAGTAGAGTCACAGCAAGCAGCTGTAGAGTCACAAGCAGCTGAATCTGCTACAACTTCTTCTACAACAGCAGCTTCTTCTACTACTGCAACTGAATCAGTTGCTTCTGTGTTGTTGTTAGCAGCTTTGTTTCCGCAAGATGCGAAAGATACAGCTGCGAAGGCTTACGAACAAAAATACTAATTTTTTCATTTTCTTTGCTTTTTAAATCTGTAATACTAATGTTGCTTTCTTAAAACGATGCAAAGGTATACACTTTTTCAATACGTTGTACCAAAAAGAACAACTTTTTTTCTAGTTTTTTATGTTATACAACCTATTTTGCTGATTAGTAGCATGTTTTATAACATATTTATTCTTCAGTAATGCTGTTATATAAGAATCGTTTGATGCTTTTTTTGGGAGTTTTTTCGAACTCTGTAGGATAAAGTTGTATTTTACTCACTTGTTCATAATTTCCTACCAGTTTATTCAGATTCTTCAAGTTTTCATCCATTACTGTTTTTAGGTTTTCGGGGGTATTGAGTCCCAGACTGTCCAGACTTTCATAATCAGGATATACTAAAGCTACCAGTTTCTTGTTGCGCTCTATGATTAAACTTTCTAGAACGAATGGCATATTATTTAGTTTGGATTCTATCTCTTCAGGAAAAATATTCTGTCCATTAGAACTCAGAAGCATGGTTTTACTACGGCCTCTTATATAAATGAATCCGTTAGCATCTATTGTACCTAAATCGCCTGTTTTCAACCAACCATCTTCGGTAAATACCTCACGGGTAGCTTCTTCATTCTTATAATAACCTTTCATTACGTTTTCACCACATACCTGTATTTCTCCAGTAATGTTATAGGGATCATCCGAGTCGATACGGACTTTCATGATATCCAGTATCTTTCCGGCAGAACCAGGTATAAATTCATTCCATGGAGCATAACTGATCAGTGGGGCACATTCGGTCATTCCGTAACCGATGGTGAACGGAAATTTTATTTTGTAGAAAAAATCGGTGACTTCCGGGTTCATGGCAGCTCCACCGATAATGACTTCTTTAAAACGTCCGCCTAATGCGTCAATCAGTTTTTTGCGAATTTGTGCATAAATCTGGTTGTCTAGTAAAGGTATGTTAAGCGCCCATTTCATGCTGCGTTTGTTAATGAGCGGCTGAATTACATTCTTATAAATTTTTTCTATAACCAATGGTACTGTAATAATAAGGTTGGGTCTTACTTCCTCAAAAGCTTTCATCAATATTTTGGGAGAAGGTGTCTTTCCTAATAAGGTGACATGTGTACCGACAGCAGTAGCGGTTAGAAAATCAAAAGCACATCCGTATGCATGGGCCAAGGGAAGGAAGGAAAGTACTTTTTCTCCTTTCTTTAAAAGTTCTGTACGGATACCAAAGGTAACGTTTCCTGCCAGATTATTGCCCGTAATCATTACTCCTTTACTGAATCCGGTAGTTCCTGAAGTATAATTCAGTAACATGACCTTCTCGTTGGAGAGTTCTGTGTAATTGATATTTTCCTTATAGAAGCCTTTGGGGAAGTTCTTTCTCATAGCTGCATCAATATTCTTCATGAATTTTTGGACGGTTTCACCGTCACGTTGATGCAGGCATCTGAAATCCGTTAGAGAAAATACAGCGCGTAATCCACTTAATGCCTCTTCTTCCAAATTTTCCCAAATATTATCGCTGGTAAACAGAAATGTGGATTCAGAATGATTTACAATATGATGGACATCATTTGGCTTGAAGTCTTGTAAAATAGGAACTACAATAGCTCCGTATGTAACAGTTGCCAAATAAGCGATACACCAACGGGAGGTATTCTTACCTATAATAGATATTTTATCGCCACGGCGCAGGCTGCAATATTGGAATAATAAGTGTATCTTAGCTATTTCTTCCGCTACTTGTCCGTATGTAAACGTGGTATCTTCACCATAATCTGTGTAACAGGGCAGATCCCAGTTTTCTTTGAAGCTATTCTCATATAGCTTGATAAAGTTTTCTTTTATCATTGCACAATTTTTGATGTAATGTGCAAAAATAAGCATAATTATTGGTATTCTAAAGAATTTAAGCAGAATAATATGTACCTTTGCTCGCTAATTAGATAAAAAGGTATGATTGATACGATAATTTTCCAGGATAAAACGGCTGTTTATTATACATTAGGCTGCAAATTAAACTTTTCAGAAACTTCAACCATCGGTAAAACACTGAAAGAAGCAGGTATACGTACAGCACGTAAGGGTGAGAAAGCTGATATTTGTGTTATTAATACTTGCTCTGTGACCGAGGTTGCGGATAAGAAATGCCGTCAAGCCATTCATCGTTTGGTTAAACAGCATCCGGGTGCCTATGTAGTAGTGACGGGATGCTATGCCCAGTTAAAACCTGACCAGGTGGCTAATATAGAAGGTGTGGATGTTGTTTTGGGAGCTGAACAAAAAGGAGAGTTGATGAATTATCTCGGAAATTTGGAAAAGCATCCTCAAGGTGAGGCGATTACGACAGCTGCAAAAGACATACGTAGTTTTTCACCTTCGTGTTCTAGAGGTGACCGTACTCGTTATTTTCTGAAAGTGCAGGATGGTTGCGATTATTTCTGCTCTTATTGTACAATTCCGTTTGCTCGTGGGCGTAGCCGTAACGGACGTATTGAAGAGATTGTGGAACAGGCACGGCAGGCTGCTGCTGAGGGAGGAAAAGAAATTGTTATTACTGGGGTGAATATTGGAGACTTCGGAAAGACAACCGGTGAAAGTTTCTTTGATCTGGTAAAGGCTTTAGATCAGGTGGCAGGGATTGAACGTTATCGTATCTCGTCTATTGAACCCAACTTGTTAACGGATGAAATAATAGAATATGTGTCACGTTCACGTGCATTCATGCCGCATTTTCATATTCCTTTGCAGTCGGGCAGCGATGATGTGCTGAAATTGATGAAACGTCGATATGATACCGCATTGTTTGCTTCCAAGATACGCAAAATTAGGGAGATCATGCCGAATGCGTTTATTGGCGTGGATGTAATTGTGGGAACACGTGGTGAAACAGAGGAATATTTTGAAGATGCTTATCATTTTATTGAAGGGCTTGATGTGACGCAGTTACATGTTTTCACTTATTCGGAGCGTCCCGGTACGCAGGCCTTGAAAATAGAGTATGTAGTGAGTCCTGAGGAGAAACATCGCCGTAGTCAGAGATTGTTGGTTTTATCTGATGAGAAGACAAAGGCGTTCTATACCTCTCATATAGGAAAAGAAGCTTGGGTATTAATGGAAAAATCTAAGGTTGGCACTCCTATGCATGGATTTACTGATAATTATATCCGGGTGGAGATGGACCACGATGATCAATTGGATAATCAGTTGATTCGTGTAAGAATGGGAGGCTTTAATGAAGAGGGTACAGCGTTGAAGGGTGTTTTAGTCTGAAAAGAAATGAAAAGGGTGTCTGTTGTCATATTGAATTGGAATGGGGTAGATATGCTCCGTAAGTTTATGCCTTCTGTTATAGATAATTCAGTAGGAGAGGGGATTGAAATTTGTGTGGCTGATAATGCGTCCTCTGATGGGTCGCTTGAAATGCTTCGTACTGAATTTCCTGTAGTCCGTTTGATTGAGTTGGATCGAAATTATGGCTTTGCCGAAGGATATAACCGGGCTTTGGCGCAAGTTGATGCAGAATATGTAGTTTTACTGAATAGCGATGTGGAGGTTACTTCGCATTGGTTGGAACCTTTGTTGGATTATATGGATACCCATTCCGGAACAGTTGCCTGTCAACCTAAACTGTTAAGTTGGCATAATAAGGAATATTTCGAATATGCCGGAGCGTCGGGGGGATTTATTGATCGATATGGATATCCTTTTTGCAGAGGGCGTATTTTTGATGTTGTTGAAAAGGACTGCGGACAGTATGATACGGTAACGGAGGTGATGTGGGTAACGGGGGCCGCTCTTTTTATCCGGTTGGCTGATTATCGTGAAGTTGGAGGGTTGGATGATCATTTTTTTGCTCACATGGAAGAAATTGACTTGTGTTGGCGTTTGCGCAGCCGGGGAAAAAAGCTTGTCTGTATTCCGCAAAGTGTGGTATATCACGTAGGAGGGGCTACGTTGAAAAAAGAAAATCCGAGAAAGACTTTTCTGAATTTCAGAAATAATCTGTTGATGCTTTATAAGAATTTGCCGGATAAGGAGTTAGAACATGTACTTTTTATACGTGGTATACTGGATAGAGTAGCTGCCCTTGTTTTTTATCTGAAAAAGGATAGAGCGAATGCGCGTGCTGTAATGCAGGCGAGGAGAGAATTTGAGGATATAAGATATTCTTTTGCTGCTTCTCGTATAGAAAATATAATGAAGTCTACAGATGAAATGATCCCGGAACGGACTCATTTTAGTATTCTTATGAAATATTATTTGTTGGGTAAAAAACATTTCTCTCAGTTGAAACTTTTTTAAATTGCTTCTCTTTATATTTCTTTTTATAGCATTATTCCCGTATCTTTGTTTGGTGAAATTGGATCAAAAAAGAAAAGGAGCTGTAAATGAATGTTCATGAGGTGAAATCTATTGAAACAAAGTCTATTCTGTCACGTTTGAAAAGTAAAGATAATTATTGGGGTATTGCTTATAACATGAATTTGTATAGAGGGTGCCAACATGGTTGCATTTATTGTGATACACGTAGTTGTTGCTATGGTATTGGTGATATTTCTCATATTTCTGTAAAGAAGAATGCTTTGGAATTACTGGATCATGAACTGGGAACGAAACGTGGAAAAGCGACCATTGGTACAGGCTCAATGAACGATCCTTATATGCCGTTGGAAAAACAGATGAAGCTGACTGGAGGTGCGTTGGAACTTATTGCCAAACATCGTTTTCCTGTTCATGTGATAACAAAGAGTAGTCTTGTGACTCGTGATGCCGATTTATTGCAGGATATAGGGCGCACTTATGCTGCCGTTAGTTTTACTATCACTACAGCGGATGACGAGATGGCGCGAAAACTGGAGCCTAACGCACCGACCTCTTCCGAGCGTTTTAAGGCGATGAAGATATTGTCCGATCGGGGTATATATACAGGAGTGGCATTGATGCCTGTTTTGCCTTTTATAAATGATTCTATAGAAGATATTGAGGAAATAGTGGAGAAGGCTGCCGAAGCGGGAGCGTCCTATGTGCTTCCTTTGTTTGGGGTAACTTTAAGACGGGGCTCCCGTGATTATTTTATGATAAGGTAGAGCAGATTTTTCCAAAGATGGCCAAGCGATATAAAACTTATTTTGAAGACCGTTCTGAATGCACTTCTCCTAATGCACCCTATTTGAATGAGGTCTTTTATCGCAGAATAGAAACATTAGGAATCAGTGCTACCATGAAATTCTATCATTCTGAAGGAAGAAAACAACTTTCTTTATTTTAGTAAGTAGAGCCATGAACATTGTCTGCATATTCATTATTATTGGTTTGTGTTGTTATTTGCATGATAGTATATTTGCCTTTTAAGAGGTAGGCATACAATAGGGTAAATTTTTAATTAAATGACTGGATGTTTGTCAGATAATTTTTTTCATCGTGTATAATGTACTTCTACTCCAACATTTCTGCAATCACTTCCCATAGGCGGATTTTCTTTTGATAACCGGATGATTATTTCCTGAATAGTTGGAAATTCACTAAATAGTCTTTGCCCTATGCGTTCACAGACATGTTCTAAAAGTTTGGATGAAGCTTTCATTTTCTTTTTTGACAACTGCATATATATCAGCATAACTTACGGTACCTTTCAGTTCGTCTGTTTGTGCTGCATGGGTGAAATCAGTTCTTAGTTTTAAATCAATTATAAAATTAGCTCCTACTATTGTTTCTTGTGGATCGACTCCGTGGTGAGCGAAAAACTTGGCACCTTCCAAATAAATATACATAGATGTTGCTTTCATATTTTTTCAGTTTGAAAAACAAAAGTAGAACTTTCACTTCATATCTCAAAATTAAAAATTATTGTTCTTGTTTTCTTTTTTATCTTGTTTTATTGGTCTATTTTATAGTATTAACACGAAATAGAGTCGATGGCATGGGTGTTTTCATTAATTTCGCATAATATGGAAAGAAGGATTCGTAAATTAATAAGGGTAAGTGCCATTACAGTGGGAGCCTTGCTGTTTACTGCGTTTGTGGTAGTGGCTTTTGTGATTAACTATGTATTTACATCAGATAAATTAACTCCAGTAGTGTTGAATGTTGCTAATCGTTTACTGGATGCTGATTTGAAGATAGAAAGAGTCGAATTGACTTTCTTTTCTACTTTTCCTCAATTTGGGTTAAAAGTTGATGAAGGTTTTTTGGTTTCTAAGGTCTTGAACGATAGTCTTCCACAAAAAACTGATTCTTTATTGGCATTTAAAGAATGTGTGTTGACAGTAAATCCTTTGGATTATTTTTGAAAAATAAGATTAGTGTCCATAATCTATCTTTGAAGAATGTTGCTGTTTATGCTTATCGAAATAAAACAGGTAAGGCAAATTGGGAGATTGTGAAAACTTCTTCGGATACATTGGCTGTGGAAAAAGATACTATTCCACAAAATAAATTTGATAGCGAGATAGATATCCGTCAGGTTGAATTAGAACATGTCAATTTGATTTTTGACGATCGTAATACAGAGGTTTATTCACGTATAGATGATGCTGATTTGCGCCTAAAACTGGCGTTGACAAAAGGAGCTTCTTCATTGGGAGTAGAATTTGAAAATAAAAATATTCTTTTTTGGCAGCAAGGTGAATTATTGATTAATAAAGTAGCCGTTTTCTTGCAGACTGATATTGAGGTAGACAGGTCTACGGCATTGTGGACATTGAAAAATACAGGGTTGACTATAAATGGTATCCGGATGGATGTAAACGGTGAATTAAGACGTGATACAGTTACAAAAACGGTGGGTATGAACTTGAAATATGGATTACATGCACCTTCCATGGAAACCGTTATGAATATGATTCCCGAGGCTTATGTGAAACGTGGACAAATTTCGGCAAAAGGTGAGGTTAAAGTTAATGGAACATTGGAAGGTAATTATGGAAACAAGCAGCTTCCGGCGATATCATTGAATATAAAGATAAATGATGCATCCGCCCGATATGAAGGACTTCCTTATGGTATTGATAATTTTACGGCTGATTTTGAATCGTATATTGATTTGATGCGTCGCAACCCTTCTTTTTTGAACTTGAAAATTTTTCATTTTGAGGGAGTACATACTAAGATTCTAGCAGATGCGAAAGTGGAGGATTTATTGATAGATCCATTTATAACGCTTCATACTGAATCTACTGTTGACCTGGATGCTTTAGCTAAAACCTTTCCTTTGCAGGAAAGTGTAACTATCCGCGGTAAATTAGATGCGGGTTTAAACTTAAAATGCCGTCTCTCTTCTTTGAAAAACAGGATATTGGGCGTATCAGGTTAGGTGGAAGATTGGCTTTAAAGGATTTTGAATTAAAAGATACTGCAAAGAATTTTAATTTTTTAGGTAATGCCGATTTAAAATTCAGTGATAGTGAAACTTTGCAAGCTGAATTGGAAATCAGAGAAATACTATTGAATAGTAGGAAATTATCTTCAGAGATAGATCGGATGAAAGCGAAGGTTGTTTCAACCAATCCTCAAGATACCACAAAGATTGTTACTTTACAATGTGAATTGGAAATGAATAAATTGCGTGCGAATATAGGAGATTCGCTCAAAATATATAGTGGCAAGACTACTGGAACTGGCGAACTTGCTCCGAAGGAACAAAATCCGGCGATGCCGATGATTAATTTTTCCATGCGTACGGATTCTCTTTTCTTTAATGCTAACGAAACGAAATTAGCATTAGGCGTGGCAGGCATAAAAGTGAAATTAGAAAAGAAAAATGATTCGTTATGGACACCTCGGGGGATTATCGGTTTTGATAGGTTGTTGGTACGTGCTCCTGAATTTGGTTTACCTCTGCGAGTACGTAAGACAGCTGTAACAATAGATGGTCCGAGAATAACATTAAGAAATGCTTCTTTGAAAATAGGGCATTCAGATATGGTTGCTACCGGGGAGGTAATAGGATTATATCGTGCGATGGCTAAAAATGAAATTTTAAAAGCGCGTTTAGCAATATCTTCTGAGATGATTGATTGTAACCAATTGATTAATTCATTCTCTTTATCTGAAGATTCAGCATCTGTGGCGGTGACAGATACAGTGCCTCCAACAGAAATGAAGCTGTTTGTGTTGCCGGGTAATTTGGATTTTGAATTACAGACAGATTTGAAAAAAGTAGTGTTTGAACAGGTGGAATTTGAAGATGTGTGTGGAAAGGTGGATTTGAAAAATCGTACATTACATTTAAGGAATTTGGGAATGCGTGCATTAGACGCTGATATGAAGGCCGTTATGGTATACCGTGCGGATTCAGTCAGAGGAGGATATACAGGCTTTGACTTTAAAATTAGGGATATAAATATAGCTAAGCTGGTAGATTTTATACCTTCAATGGATACCATTGTACCTATGTTGAGATCTTTTAAAGGAAGGGTTCAGTTTGATGTGGCTGCAGAGGCACGTCTGGATTCAAATATGAATATTCGTATACCTACTTTACGTTCGGCCATGCATATAAAAGGGGACAGCTTAGTATTGATGGATGGTGAAACCTTTGCCGAAATATCAAAGATGTTGATGTTCAAAAATAAAAAGAAGAATGTATTTGATAGTATTTCGGTTAATATAGTTGTCAATGACGGTAGTGTTCTTGTTTATCCATTTCAAGTGTCTATAGATCGTTATAAAGCTGCTATAGGGGGAGAGCAAGGGTTGGATATGAATTTTAAATATCATATATCCATTTTGAAGTCACCCTTGCCCTTTAAGGCCGGAGTGAATATTTCCGGTAATCTGGATAAGATGAAAATACGCGTAGGTAAAGCTAAATATAAAGATGATGTGACTCCTGCTGCCATTCATAAAGTAGATAGTACGCGTATGGATTTGGGAAGGCGTATTGTGGAACGGTTTCACCGTATTGTAGGGGTGAGATAGAAAAAGAATTTACTTGGTTTATATAAAAAGCTCCTTCATGACTTTCGTGAAGGAGCTTTTCTTTTGTGTTGTTACATTATATAATAAACCATTATCCACATCTTGATGTGCCACAAGTCTTGCAGATCAAGCATCCTTCTTGATATACGAGAGTTTCGTTGCCGCAATTGGGACATTTTTGTCCTTCAGCACTAGTACCATCTGTTACATATTTTTTCAGTGCTCGTTCTACACCGTTTTTCCATGTGTTAATGTTTTCACTGTCAAGTTGCAGAGAATCTACCAGTTTGATAACACGATCAATAGGCATCCTCCAACGAAGTACACCCGAAATTAATTTTGCATAGTTCCAATATTCCTTGTTGAACTTTTCGGACAAACCTTCAATGGTTGTTTTATATCCACGTTTGTTTTCGAACTGGAAATCATATCGTTTGTTGCCTTCTTCATCAATGTTTTTGATGATGCGTCCGGTAGTGACTGATTTGGGCAATGAAATACCTTCTTCATCATCTTGCAGACCGGTAAAGATCTCGTATGGATGTCCATCCAACAAGCCTACAAATGCGACCCATTTTTCTTTGTTGTTTTGGAAGCGTACTACTTCCGCTTCCAGTACTTTGGGGCGCACTTCTACTACCGTAGGTGGTTTGCAAGGAGGAAGTTCTTCTTTTTTGTCTTTCTTGTCCTTTTTGGTAGAAAGTAAAACTCCAGAGCGAGAGCCATCACGATAAACGGTACATCCTTTACATCCTGAACGCCATGCCTCTACATACAAGCGGTTTACCAATGCTTCATCTACGTCATTGGGCAAATTGATAGTTACACTGATTGAATGGTCAACCCATTTTTGGATGCGTCCTTGCATTTTTACTTTCATCAGCCAGTCTACATCATTTGATGTGGCTTTATAATAAGGTGACTTTTCTACCAATCATCAATCTCTTCTTGCGTATAACGCTTGGTGGGATCGTAACCGTTTACTGTCATCCATTCCACAAATTTATGGTGGAATACAATATATTCCTCAAATGCATCTCCTGTTTCATCTACAAAATCTACATGAGTCTGAGGATCATTCGGATTGACTTTTCTTCTACGTTTGTATACCGGCATAAATACCGGCTCTATGCCAGAAGTTGTTTGGGTCATTAGGCTGGTAGTTCCAGTGGGGGCTATGGTCAAGCAGGCAATATTACGTCGTCCGTATTTTTTCATCTCCTCATATAAATTAGGATCAGCTTCTTTTAAACGGTTGATAAACGGATTATTTTTTTCTCGTTCACTGTCATAGATAGCGAATGCTCCACGTTCTTTCGCCATGTTAACAGATGAACGATAGGCTTCCAGAGCGATTGTTTTATGTACTTGTTCAGAAAACTCTGTTGCGTCTTCTGTTCCGTAGCGTAACCCCATAGCGGCAAGCATATCCCCTTCAGCTGTGATACCGACACCTGTACGTCTGCCCTGTCCGCTCTTTTTATAAATCTTTTCCCATAAATGTTTCTCTGCTTCTTTTACTTCCTCACTTTCAGGATCGGAATCGATTTTAGCTATGATCTTCTCGATTTTTTCTAGTTCCAAGTCAATAATGTCATCCATAATGCGCTGGGCCAATGCTACATGCTTTTTGAACAAGTCGAAATCAAAGTAAGCATCCCTTGTATAAGGGTTTACTACATATGAGTATAAGTTGATAGCTAATAAACGACAAGAATCGTAGGGACACAGAGGAATTTCACCACAAGGATTGGTAGAAACTGTACGATACCCTAAGTCGGCATAACAGTCTGGCACGGATTCACGTATAATGGTGTCCCAGAATAATACACCGGGTTCAGCAGACTTCCATGCATTATGGACAATCTTTTTCCATAAAGCAGATGCGTCAATTTCTTTTGTGAAAACAGGTTGATCGGAATCTACCGGATATTGCTGTTTGTAAGGAGTGCCATTTACAGCTGCCTGCATAAATGCATCATCTAGTTTCACGGATACATTAGCACCGGTTACTTTGCCTTCGGTCATTTTGGCGTCAATAAATGCCTCCGAGTCTGGATGTTTGATGGATACGCTTAACATTAAAGCACCACGACGCCCGTCTTGTGCTACTTCACGTGTTGAATTGGAATAGCGTTCCATGAAAGGCACCAGTCCGGTTGAGGTCAGTGCTGAATTTTTAACTGGGGAACCTTTAGGTCGTATATGAGATAAATCATGTCCTACGCCACCACGACGTTTCATTAATTGTACTTGTTCTTCATCAATGCGGATTATAGCTCCGTATGAGTCGGCTGCTCCATCAATTCCAATGACAAAGCAGTTCGATAAGGAAGCCACTTGAAAATCGTTCCCGATACCTGTCATGGGACTACCTTGCGGAACAATGTACTTAAAGTGATCCAATAACTCGTAAAGCTGCTGTGCGTTTAACCCGTTCTTATATTTTGCTTCAATGCGGGCTACTTCATTTGCAATGCGCCAATGCATGTCTTCGGGAGACTTTTCGAAAATGTTCCCGAAAGAATCTTTTACTGCATATTTGTTTACCCAAACCCTTGCAGCAAGTTCATCACCTTTGAAGTATTGTAAAGATGCTTCAAAAGCTTCGTCATAGGTGTACGTTTGTTTTTCCACTTTTATTTTTAGATTTACTATAATATCAATAAGTTGTTTTAGTGTAGAAGCCGCAACTCATTATAACAAAAGTTTCGGCAAAGCTATATATGTTTTTTCAATTAACAAAATAAAAAGTAGATAAGTTTTCAACAAATTGAAAGTTATCCAAAAATATTTGTTAATTTATTGATTATCAAAAGATATATGTGTTGGTTTATTTACGGAAGTTTTCTATTTTGAAAATTTCAATGAAGGAAATAAGTGATTGACTAGTTGAAAAGACCAAATTCTTAGCATATATTATTTTGCAAAAAATGAATTATTACTCTTTTCTTTTTTTATCTTTGCAAGAAAAATATATATGGAATCGATAAATAATAGACGGACGATCCGTAAATATAAGCAGGAAGATATTTCTGCTTCTTTGTTAAATGATTTGCTTGAAAAGGCATTCCGTGCTTCTACAATGGGCAATATGCAATTATATAGTGTGATTGTGACCCGTGACAAGCAGATGAAAGAGAGATTGGCACCTGCTCATTTTAATCAACCGATGGTAACAGGTGCTCCGGTTGTACTGACTTTTTGTGCGGATTTTAACCGTTTTAGCAAATGGTGCAGAGGGCGTAAGGCGGTACCGGGTTATGACAATCCCATTTCTTTTCTGAATGCTGCTACGGATGCATTACTTGTGACTCAGAACTTTTGTACATTGGCGGAGGAAAATGGATTAGGTATTTGTTATTTGGGAACAACGATTTATAATCCTGATCAAATTATTGATATTCTTCGGTTGCCGGAATTGGTTATGCCAGTGGCTACTATTACAGTAGGATATCCGGACGAATGTCCTTCACAAGTCGATCGTCTTCCTATAGAGGGTATTTTGCATGAAGAAGTATATCATGATTATACCAAAGAAGATATTGATCGTATCTATAGATATAAAGAGTCACTTCCGGAAAATCATCAGTTTATTAAAGAAAATCATAAAGAAACATTGGCTCAGGTATTTACTGAGGTCAGATACAAGAAGTCGGATAATGAATGCATGTCTGTAACTTTGAAAGAAACCTTGAAGAAACAGGGCTTTGAAAAATGAGTTACCGGAAACTATTAACCTTAAAACTACAGAAGTGCGCAGAGGGAAATAAAGAAAATACCCTTTGCGCACCTCTGTAGTTTTATTTCTATTTTCTTTTGAGAGAAGCTTCAATTTCCTCAATATCCGCTTTAAATGTTTTATCAACCTCCACTTGGTCTTTTACTATTTTACAAGCGTGCAATACGGTTGCATGATCTTTATTACCTATTAATTGACCAATTTTGGAAGAAGAGGAGTCTGTATGTTTTTTGGCCAGATACATAGCTACCTGACGTACTTGTACCACTTCTCTTTTTCTAGTTTTGGTATGGATGGCAGATTCCTCTATCTCGTAATGGTTGCATACTTTCTGTATGATATCTTCCACTGTGACAGGCTTGCTTTCACAACAGCGTACAGCTTTTCGTACAATTCTTTCAGCCAAATCCAAATCGACATCACGCTTGAAGATAATGGATTGTGCCAGAAGTGAATTAATGATGCCCTCTAGTTCACGTACACTTTCATTTACGTTTTCAGCAATATAATTAATTACTGTTTCCGGTATATTCAAACCGTCACGACGTATTTTATTGCGTAAGATATTCTTTCTCAATTCTACATCCGGTTTTTCCAATTCGGCCACTAAGCCCCATTTAAAGCGGGTCAGGAGACGTTCTTCCATACCTTGTAGCATTACCGGTGCGCGGTCAGAAGTCAAAATAAGTTGCTTACCGTTCTGGTGCAGATGGTTAAAGATGTGGAAGAACGTGTTCTGAGTTTTGGTTACTCCTGCGAATTCTTGAATATCATCAATAATCAAAACATCTATGGTTTGATAAAAACTGATGAAATCATTGAAATGATTAGTACGCACAGAGTCGGTATATTGCACCTGAAACAGATGTGCTGATACGTACAATACTCTTTTTTCAGGATATAATTCCTTGATACGAGTACCAATAGCATTAGTCAAGTGAGTTTTACCCACGCCGGACGGTCCATACAAAAACAAAGGATTGAATGTTTTTGCCGGATTTTTAGCTACAGTTTCCCCTACCGTACGTGAGAACTCATTACTATTTCCTTTTATGAAATTCTCAAAGTTGTAATTTGGATTCAAATGTGGGTCTAAATCCTGCGGAGCTGGTGCCTGCATTGGATTAGGTGCCTTGTTACCATCTCGTATAACTGTTTGTGTGGGTAGTGCTGAAGAGCGTTTGCTTCCCTCCATGTTTACAGTTATATGGTTGGTTTTATCGGTCAAGATACAATACATAAGCTGCGTTCCCTCCCCAATTTCTTTATATAGGGCAGCGCGCAGCAAGTCCACAACTTTCTTCTAAAAATTCATAGAAGAATGGCTGGGGACGCCAATTGTCAGTGCCTTGTCCTCATATTTAAGCGGTACGATAGGCTCAAACCACGTTTTAAAGGTCGTTTCAGGTACGTTGTCTCTGATAATGTTCAGACAACGACCCCATAAAACGACGTGATCGTTTTCAATCATATGAAACATTTATTATAAAAAGCGAAACTTCTACAATGCAAATTTCGAAATGAATTTCTGAAAAAACAAATCGCTTTTTTCTTGCTTTTTATTTTTAAAGAGTAATCTATTTAGTTTCAGTAACTTATAAAAAACTCTATCTAAAGGCTTCTGAAATATTTTTGTTATTTGATAATTGGCTGATTTATAGCTGACTATCTGTCAAAATAGGCTTTTATTTATTTTAAATGAAATAAGTCTACATGGTATTTCTGCCCTATTTGCAGTCATTTACTGAAAAAAGGTAGAAAAATGGTTAAGTAGACTTATTTAGAATCTTTTTAAATTAACAAATCTGTTACTTATCTTTCTTCCCAAACAAAGAGAAATGTACATAACGTTTAGGATGCGCTTTCAAATCCTCCAATAAGGTTGCAGCATTTGCTGTTGTCGCACTCAGATTTTGGTAGAAGGTAGGATCATTGAATAGTAAGCCGATGCTGTTGTCCTTGCGATTGAGTTTTTCTGTCAGCATTTGTACATTATATAAAGTGGAATCTATTTTATTGAATGTTGATGCATAATCAATACCTTTCAAGTTGTCGCTGATAGTAATGAAATTATCAGCAATCGTGTTTAGTTTTCCAGTAAGTTGCGGAAGATCCCTTTGCATTAATATGTTTAATTGACGTGTTGTCACATCCAGATTGGCTGTCAGTTTTTCTGCGTTGTGTAAGGTTGCACCCAATGCAGGATCAGCTAATATTTTATTTAATGAATGTAGGATAGAATCCATTTTGGGCAGCATCTGCTCTATTTGAGGAACTAGCTTTTCTTCAGCGGCTCCCATGAGTCCCGCATTCGTTTTGCCAGGCAGTGTATCCCCCGGTTGATAGTATTCTGTAGAATTAAAGTTAAGGAGTAAGTTCATCTTTACTGTTCCCAGCATTTCTGTAACCAATTCTCCTGCACTTCCTTTAGGGATACGCATTTCCTTGTCTACTTCCACTTCTACTGTGACATGTCCCGGTTTAGCATAGTTGTAATTGATATTTCTTACTGTACCTACTTTGTAACCATTGGCAAAGACGGGGCTTGATCCGGCTAATCCGTTTATATTGGTATATTCTACATAATAGTAGTTGGCAGATTGGAACATATTTATTCCTTTCAGGTAGTTGATACCAAAGATCAGCATAGCCAATGCAGCGATGCCTATTAATCCTATTTTTACCTCTTTCGTCATTTCAATTGTACCTTTTATATTATCTATTCTTTTTAAATTCTTTGATGGCTTCGTTCACGTTCATTTTCTCTCCGTTTTTGAAAGCGATAATGAAAGCGTCCTTAAATTTAGGAGTAATATTACGTTTCATGCGTAGTATTTTATTATAATCCGTACTTTCTCCGTAAGTATATTTATAAAGTCCTTTTTCGCGGTAATAGCTAACGGGTGATACACCTTTCAGTTGTTTGCTTCCTTTGGGTAATATTTTGTTTGATACCAATATTTGTATTTTAAATACAGGCTTGGCAGATGTTCGGGCTTGGTCGCCTGTGATCTTTTTTTGTGTGGCAGGCACAGGCTTTTTGGTAACTTTGTCAGGTTCCGTTGCAGTGTCTGGTTCCGCAGTTTGTATTTCTATTCTTGATTCTTTCGGTTTGTTTTCTGGTTCCGGCAATTCTTGTCCTTGTACTCTGCTGCGACCGGTGGGGGCATCATGTTCGCGCTTGTAATTGAGGAATGCTTTATAAATGCTGTTAGATAATGCCGTAGTGCCTGCATCGGATAAAAGATATTGTTCTTCATCCGGTGTTGAGATATAACCTAATTCAACCAAAACACTAGGCATGGAAGTGGCGCGTAGAACTAGAAATCCGGCTTGATGTACTCCTTTGTCTATCCGTTTGGCTGTATTCTTGAATTGTTTTTGGATAAGAGTGGCTAATTTTACACTCTTCTCCATATTTTGTCTTGTACAAATTCAAAAATAATATAGCTTTCGGAAGAATTTGGATTGAATCCGGCATAACGTTGTTCATAATTATCCTCTATCAAAATAACCGAGTTCTCCTTTTTAGCAACTTCCAAATTTTCTTCAGTACGGTGAAGTCCTAACGTATAAGTTTCTGCTCCCCGTACAGTTCTGCTACGGGCTACAGAATTGGTATGTATAGAGATGAATAAGTCGGCCTTAGCATTATTAGCTATTTGTGCACGACGGTCTAAAGGGATAAAGACATCTGTCTTTCGGGTGTATATTACCTTTACGTCATTACAGTTATTTTGGATCAGTTGTCCTACTTTTAAAGCTACGTTCAGATTGATATTTTTTTCTTTTCCACGTCTGCCGATGGCGCCAGGATCATGTCCGCCATGACCGGGATCAATGACGACTATAAAATCCTTTCCCTTTGCCGCCAGGCAGAAACAGGGGAGGACCAGCCACAGGCTACACAACAGGAATATTATTTTAAGTCTATCGGTTTTCATATCAATCAAGTTGCAAATGTAGCGATTTTTAGTGAAAACTCGGCTTTTGTCTTTAAGTTTTGCGTTTTTTATTCGAAACTTGCCACAAAACCCGAAAAATAGACGAGTATTTGGACTAAATTCTTTTATTTTGTATCCCAAAATAAGTATTGAAAGATGGATTTGCTTAAGTTTATGAAGAATTGGACGTTACCTTTAGCTATGCTTGCAGGGGTTATCGGCTATTTTGTTTTTGCCAACTTCACTTTTCTGGAGCCGACAAAGCATTTATGAATGGGTTGATTTCTTTTCTAACTCCTTCCTTGATTTTTGCCCAATTGTTGCTTACATTCTGTAAAATTGAACCAAAAGAGTTGGTCCCTAGAGTATGGCATGGCTGGTTGTTGGCTATTCAAGCTATTTCTTGTGGTATCATTGCGTTGTTGTTGATATTTTGTCCGATGGACGAATCTTATAAGGAGATATTCGAGGCGGCTATGGTTTGTCTTATTTGTCCTACTGCTACGGCAGCGGCAGTAATTACGGGGAAACTAGGTGGAAGTGCTTCCAGTTTGACTACTTATACATTACTTTCAAATATTTTGGCTGCAATAGCAGTTCCTTTGGTATTTCCATTGGTTGAGCCACATACGGATGTTACTTTTGGTATTGCTTTTCTTAAGATTTTAAGTAAGGTTTTCCCATTGTTGCTTGCGCCGTTTTTTATCGCTTTATTATTCCGTTATTATATCCCTCGATTCCATAAGTTTTTACTGGAATATCATACTTCAGCTTTTTATTTATGGGCGATAGCATTGACCATTGTAATGGGGCAGACTACTCGTTCTTTGGTTAACAGTACAGCTGATGTAACGGTAGAGATGTTGATTGCTTTTGCTGGTTTAGTAACTTGTTGTTTACAATTTTATTTTGGTAAAAGAATTGGTAGTGCATACAATGACCGTATAAGTGCAGGACAGGCATTGGGGCAAAAAAATACTGTACTAGCTATTTGGATGGCGGTTACGTATCTTAATCCTTTATCATCTGTCGGTCCAGGTAGTTATGTGGTGTGGCAAAACATCATCAATAGTTATCAGTTGTGGAAGAAAAGAAAAAATGAGATGAAAAATTAAGTCGCAGCTATTTACTTTGTTATACGTAATGCTTGGTATAGTAAAGTATATAGCTGCGTTCCATTAAAAATGAATTTGCCGTATATATCTCTTAAAGATTTCTTACGAAACCTGCAAAACGCTTCAATCCTTCTGCCAGTGTAGTACGTGGGCAGGCGATGTTCCAGTGCATGAATCCTTTTCCTTCAGTCCCGTACATTGCTCCTGCATTGAGCCATAATCCAGCTTCGTTAACCAATCGCTGTTCGAGTTCCTGCGAGTGTATGCCGAGTCTGTGACAGTCCATCCAAACGAGATAGGTTCCCTCCAATGCCGTGATAGGAAACTCGGGCAGATGCTCCCGACAGAACTCCTGCATATAGAGAAAATTGGCCTGTAAATATTTGATGAGTTGGTTCAGCCACTCTTCCTCTTCGTTGTAAGCTACTTGAGTAGCAATTACACCAAAAGGATTGACATCACATACTTCGTTATCGTTAATGGCCCGATCGATTTTCGCCCGACGGTCAGCATCAGCACATATAATGTTCGCAATCTGTAATCCGGCAATATTGAACGCTTTACTGGGAGATATACAGACGAATGGTGACGGAAATTTTCTGAGATGGAAGCAAACGGTGTGTAACGGTACTCTGGAAAAACCAGTTCGCAATGAATCTCATCCGAAACGACCGTAACATCGTGGCGAATACAAATTTCACCAATACGTACCAATTCTTCACGTTTCCATACTCTTCCGGCAGGATTGTGAGGATTGCACAGCAGCATCACCTTCACTTTCGGATCAGCAGTCTTACACTCTAAATCTTCATAATCGATGGTGAAAGTATTACTTGCAAAGATCAACGGTGATGATACCATTTCACACCCATTGTTACAGATTGAAGAAAAGAAACAATTATAAACCGGAGTCTGCACCAACACCTTATCTCCCGGAACGGTCAAAGCCTTGATGACTGCCGAGATGGCCGGGACTACGCCTGATGTGTAAATTATCCATGTGCAGTCAATCGTCCAACTGTGACGGCGTGCGAACCAATCTGTAACAGCCTCGTAATAACTGTTGGGCACACGGGTATAACCGAAGATACCGTGTTCCACCCGTCGGCGTAAAGCATTGACGATAGCGGGGGCTGTACGGAAATCCATGTCAGCCACCCACATCGGCAATACATTTTCGCTTTCTGAGCTATCCCATTCTTTTTCTTGAAGTCTTCTATTTTAAGTATTCTTTGAAAAATTCCTCCAGCTTATCGAATGGAATAATGTCTGTCCGGTCATATAAATCCGTATGTACGGCACCGGGAATAATCATCAGTTCTTTATTGTCGCCTTTCAGCTTCTTGAAAGTATCCTCACTAAAATAGCGGGAGTGAGCTTTTTCTCCATGAATGAGCAACACGGCACTGCGGATTTCATCGGCATACGCAAGGATAGGTGCGTTGAGAAATGCAAGATTGGAGGTTTTGTTCCAGCCCAAACCGGAGTTGATGGAACGGGGATAATAACCTCGTTCGGTCTTGTAATAATCGTAATAATCCTTTATGAACTGTGGTGCATCACCGGTAGGCTCCGGGTTCATCACGGTGCGGGGATAAGTGTCGGTACGGTAGTCTTCCGTGCGCTGGGTGTTAAACTCCTGACGTATTTTGTAGCGTGCATCCGCATTGTCTGCGGCATCGAAATAACCGTTTGCTGTACAGCGACTGATGTCGTACATAGTGGAAGCTACCGTTGCTTGATACGTGTGTCGTTGGCAGCCGCATTGATAGCAAAACCACCCCAACCACAAATGCCAATGATGCCGATTCGTTCGGCATCCACATCCGGACGTGTCGCAAGGTAATCCACCGCCGCCGAGAAGTCTTCGGTGTTGATGTCCGGTGAAGCCACGCTGCGAGGCTGTCCACCGCTTTCACCAGTAAACGAAGGATCGAAAGCAACCGTCAGGAATCCTCGTTCGGCAAGTGTCTGGGCATACAGTCCCGACGACTGTTCCTTTACAGCTCCAAACGGACCGCTGACAGCAATGGCCGGCAGTTTACCTCCGAAAATCGTTTTCGGTGCATACAGGTCGGCGGCGAGCGTGATGCCGTAACGATTTATGAAAGTCACTTTGCTATGATTCACCTTGTCGCTCTTCGGGAACGTCTTGTCCCATTCCTGTGTCAGATTTAACTGTTCCATATTTTTGTGAGTGTTTTGTGCCGGGCTTTCCGTCAGGCCGAAGAGGCAGAGGAAAGCAGCCATTAAAATAGTTGTACGTTTCATAACCGATGTAATTTAAATTTTTATTGTTTTCTTTATCATAGTGCAAAATTACAGCGGATTACAGGAAAAGCCGGTAGATGGATTACTGATTGTATAACCTCAATTACAGACATTTTTTTACATGTGTCTCATCCAACGTTCTCGCTTCAAGCGGACCAGGAAAATCAGCCCCCTGAAACACAGCTTGATGCACATGGCAACCCATACACTTTTCAGACCTAATGACGGGGCGAGCAAGGCGGCTAATGACAGACGCACCGCCCGGATATTGAAGAAATTCATCAAGCACGGGACAAGCGTATCCGCTGCTCCGACAAAGACACCGTAAGTGATAATCGAGGCTGCAAACATCGGCTCAGCGAACGCTCGATGCGCAGTGCCATTATGCCCAATTCCCGAATCTCCCCGACGGGGGCATCTAACCGATAATTTGGGGGGCGAACAGATACATGAGTACACCTATAACCCCATAACGGTCATACCATATAAATATGGTAATGCGGGCGAAACTTCGGACCAGTTTCCGGCGATCGGCACCGATACTCTGCCAACCAGTGTCGTGCAGCATCGGCAATCCCATACTGGGCATATGCAGAGGCTTTCGGCTGTAATGGCAAATGAATTGGCTGCGATGGCGAAGACGCCCAACGGAGTCACGATAACTGTTGTCATGATTTGCGTACCACAAATGACGATATGCTCTAAACCGGATCGGATTGTGTTATGGCAGTTGTTCCTATAACAAATAAACTTGCAATCATGATGACTGATATACGTTTCATTATCACTTGATTTTATTAAGTTTTGAATTTCAGAATCTTGATGCAAAGATAAATACATGACTGAAAATACAGTGTAGATAAATTACAGATGTTATAACCCTAATGACATGATTTCCGGAAAGAATAGTATAAATCTGTAGCCAAGGTTGATACAATGTCTCAACCTGTTATTCTAGAAAATGATAAGTATAGAGTTTGAAATCTTAAATTGATGTTAAACAGGAAATTAGGCAAGGATTACAGCTACGTAATACCCCGGAATCGAGCGAGTGACTACACTATCAGCATCAGTTATGTTATTTTTACCAATAGTAACCGGAGCGTATTTGCAACAGGTGAGAAACTGAATACTGCAAGAAATTATCATGTTGCCTCTTTGGTTGAAATAGTGCTATGAAATAGAGATTTTAACCCATCGAAAATGGCAGGAAGAGCAATAGTGCCATGCACCTCGTCGGGAAATTTTTTATAAATGACATGCAAATGCTTGTTTTTCATTTCAGGGATGATCTTATTTTTTAAGCTGTCGGCCAATGAAAACTGAATAAGTTTGATTGCAGGACGTTGGCGGGTGGCGAAAGCAACATACAAATGTTTGCCGGAGAAGTCTTTTTGATAAACATTCTTTGCAGCTTGTTGTAGAAAAACTCCTCGGTCCCACCATAAGCTTGGATCTATTGCTATATACGAGTCAAAAGACTCGGGGTGATTTGACAGTGTCTGTAGGGTAAATAAACCTGCGTATGAATGTCCGACAAGAAAGTTTGTACCGTTGGCAGGAACTTTATTTTCCACTTCCAGACGTAGTTCCTCTATCAGAAAGCGATAGAACTGTTCAGCTCCACCACCTGCCGGCTTATCATAGGGACAAATAGTACCATCGGCGGGCGGCTGAGCAGGTAGGAGTGAAATCTCTGGTCCGGTCTGTGTTTAAGACAGCAACAACGATGCAAGGAGGTAAATTTGAGGTTTTAGAAGAAGAGAAGAAACGCGTAAAGCCAACCACGGAATGAAAGAAGGAATCTCCATCCAATAGATAAAGAACCGGATAAGCCTTTCCTTTTTCACCTGCTTTGGTCTCAGGTACATAAATCCAATATTTTCTTTCTTCATTCAGTATTTCAGAAAACAATGTATGACGCGTTCCGATATAAATGGAATCTTGTTTTTGTGCGGAGAGCGGGAATATCCATCCTATTTGTATAAACAGTATTATATAAAGTTTCTTCATTTATTCGTTTTTTGGGGTTGCAAAGTTCGATGAAAATGTGGAAATGGACAATCCCTATTTTTAGGTATTTCAGAATATCTCCGATGGAAATTCCTCTATGTTTTATGATTTGGTGGAGGTGGCACCGGATGCATCGGAAGGAATTGATTGAACCGGATTTTTAAGTAACTTCTTAGGGGAATTCATTAAAATATCCTATCACTTCTAACATTCCCGATTAATTTGTATTTTTACAGTACATACAAAGATTAACTGTAACAAGATATGATTATTTCTGTTGTCTTAGTATCTATGATGGTGGTTTTCGTAACAGTTTATCATTTTGTTACAAAGCCGAAAAAGCAGCAAGAAAAGATTTATTCGGCGATGACCACCGATGAGCTTATCAGGTTCGTGCAGTCCATGCACTGTGAACTAGTGAAGAGAATTGATGCTGATGCCATTATCATCGGTTTTCAAGGAGGTTATTTTCATTTATTAAGAGAAAAACAGGTCAGAATATTCAGTTATATTATAAAGATTTCTATGCATGTAGCTATGAACAGTCTAAAAAATAGTTTTTGACATTAACAACATTAACTGCCGATACACAGCTTGGACTTGCTATTTGCGTAAAAGTCATGAGGACGGAGAAAGTGAGACACCTTTTACGGCTTGTCTGTCTGCCTGTCTGTTCTTGTCGGGCAGTGAAACTCAGTTAAAACAACATTTGCGGGTATTGCTTGAGTCATCTTTTATGATAGCCCGTAGTTTTAAAGAGTTGGCAGAACAATCTGCTTCAATACAAGACGTGTTGGTGAAAAAAGAATTCGAAAATCGTTTGGCTTTGTTAAGACGAAAATTGGAGATTGGACATGGTAAGCTGTTGGAACCTGTCGATGTTTCCCGGCAAGATATGGATCAGATAGAGGATATTCTTTCTCTTTTTGGTACAGTGAAACAGGAAGATATAAAGGGAATGACACTGGTTTGCAATGGGCGGATAGAGAGGCGTACCGAATTATTGTCTATTCTTTCTTTTCGGTTGAAAGATGCTGTGATGGATGAAAAAGGACAGGCGGGAAAAGATGCTCTGATCTGTATCACACTTGCTGAAGGGCAGTTGGTGATTGCGTTGGAGAAAGCTGAAGGCAGTAATGAACGATCTCTTTATTATAAGTTGTCGGCTATGCGGACGGACAGAGTGGATGCTTTTTTCGATGAAACCCAAAAAGGCAGAGTATTCAGTAGTATGATTGAGGTTAGATTGACAACGGATCATGATGATTATTGGGAGTTGAAATATATGTTGGACGATGCTAAAGAAAAAGCGGAAAACAAACAGTTTGACGAACTGACGGAGGAACAACAGGCGTTGCTGGCTTATACCGAGCCTACCTTGCAGACTACTATTTATTGGGGGAAGAAATTTTTCAGGCAGCAATGTTATCTTCAGGCGTTGGGGTGTTATCTTTCTATTTTTCGGTATTATCAAGTCCACTGGACGGAATTGCCGGAGCGTGGCAAGGAAGAATATTATGTGATTTGTTATCATATCGGTTTTGTTTATCTCACATTAGGGCATTTTGAAAAGGCTTATTATTATTTGACTAATGCTAAAAGAAATTCATCCATTCATGCGATTCGTGATTTTACCAACTGTCTCGTCGAAATGAAGGATACAGGAGCTCTTGAGTATATTTATTCTATGGTGAGTTTGGTTGGCAGTCAGATAAAGATGTATGGTGATGAAAAGAATACCTTGTTTCCACTTTATCATTTTCTTCGGCGCAGGGCAGCACAAGTATTAGTAAACTTGAAATATTATTCGCAAGCTAGGGAACTGTTCTATCAAATGCTGGGAGAGGAGGAGAATCGTGAGTTTGCGGAACGGGAATTGCAGTATCTTGAGAGTATGGGTGCAAGTGATGATGCGAAGCGGAACGAGTGAGAAGAATGTGAGGAGGTTGAATGAAAAGTTTCATGGAATTTCATAATGGGATGTTGTTAGGAGTAAAGCAGAAATGTGGAAAATGTTCTGTAACATGGGCTGCTCTTCATTGAACTCTGTGAAGTTACATTTTGTTTGTATTGATGATAAAGTGTAATCCCTATACCGTCCTTCTGAGCTTTTGATCTGATGGTATCTTGTCAAGTATCCTTGGATGAGTAAAGGTTGTTTATCTTTCTCATCTCTGAAAGAAAAGGTATAGGAGTAGAGTTGTCCGATGCAGCATATTATGCTAATTGATTGTCATTAGTTTACATCAAAAGATAGAAGCCTCTAAAATTTACTTGTTTTTCGCAACAAATTGATGATTTAACGATTTTTTTCATCCTCTTTCTCCAAACAGAGAGAAAAAAGGCAAAACCGTCTTTTCGGCTCCCGACTTTTTGTTGGATCTTCGATCAGAGGGTGAGTACAAGGGTCGGCCAGTCAGCCAGTTGTTTCCGGTTTCTCCTTCGGGACATCCTTGGGTTTCCAGGCTACGATGAAGCTAACAGTTGTGGATTTGATCTAATAACTTTTTGCAAACCAATCGGTGAGTATCTTTTGCATTCGCATCGAGAGCTTGGTTACGGGAAGGTCTGTCTTTTCGGTAAAGAGCTTAAAGCTGCGGTCTTGCATAGAAACACCGCTCTGCAGTGCCAACACCTCGTATTTGATTCTCTTGAAGGACCCTAGGCGGTCGCCCCTATGAAGAGAGTTTTATACTTGATTTTTTTTAACCCGATACTCTTGTATGCCGTTGATGTGATTAGTGTTTCCTCTATAGCTCTGCCGTATAAAATAAGCATTCCCTATAGAATTAGGTAAAGTCGCTCTATAATTGAAGAGAGCGACTTTACTTACGATTTAATACTAACCTTCCTGATATATCCAGTAATCATTATCCTTTCTATTATCTTTGAAATATTGAATACGGTCAACGATGTCAATGCCTTCTTTGTTTTGTGGAATGATAAATCTGGCACGCTCTTTATTGTCCTTCAAAGAGTATGATACAAAAGCATTGTTTTCACATCTCAACAGCCCTTTTCTGTAAGAGAGCGCACGGATATCATATCGTTCTACAGAATTTGCTACTGCTTGTCCTTCAATGAGTGCTTGAAGCATACATTGGTAGGCATTAGATGATTCACGCTTTTCAGAGTGCAATGCCACAAGAGCGTATGGTTGTTCATCATACATAGTATATTTGCCATAACGCTCGGGGCGGAAGCATGGATACGCGATATAATAATATCGCCAATCGTATTGACTTTTAGTCTTGCATTCTGTTAGATATGCATCAATTTTTTCTTGTAAGTAAATGTCGTCTATTTCTATATCAATCTCAAGCAGAGAACGTAATGATTTTTTTGTCTTATTAAAATCTGGATTTTTGCCTGTCGGATGAAATAATGCATACCAAGCCTTATTGCCAATTTCATCCTGATTCCCAGAACCAAGTTGAATGCACCAATTATTTATCCTTTGGCTATAATCATACGTTGCTAACATTGCACAGTCAATAATATCGCGAGAGCATCTATCAAAGACATGGATGAATCGCTGATAAAGATGAGTATTCTCATACCCAACAACATCTGTACGACCTTGAAGCAGATAGTGATCCTCCAACTGAAAAAGACCAGCAGAATGCTCGGGATGTTCTTTGGTAAACTGGAGCTTTTGACGCTCCTCTTCCATCTGAATTACATTGAAATTCAGTCTCACGTCATTATCAATCATTATACTATCTGCAATTTCCCCAGAAAGAATAATATTTTCTACCTGACGAAGATTTGCGGGCATACGGTTTCCTGCATCACCATTAGGGGTATCGACAACTTCGTTTCTGGAATTTTTGAGCAGATTCACTACCACACGCAAGCGTCGACGGAAATCCATTTCTTTTATCTTATCATAGTTCATTAAATAGATAAGAAAGGAGTAGAGCATTATTAACCAATAGGTAGTATTTTTACGCAACGCGGCTCCGGTCAATACCCCTTTGAAAATATTGAGATCTGTAATTTGTTGAGATACGACAACTTTTTCGTGTTCATGATAATCTTTTGACAGGTAAGAGTTGAAAAAAATATCAATTGGGTTAAGTATTAATGAATTATAACGTTGCGCTTTGTTTTGAATATTGACCATGCAATCAAAGGCTTGTTCAAAAAACACTACATTTTTTGGTTGATTCTTATAAAGCCTTTCCAGTAAACTGAAATCATCTTCTAAATCAAATTCTGATGAAGAGCGATCTGACTTATAGACAAGAATAAGGGAAATCATATGGAAAAAGTTTAGAAAACCGCTATCGACGAGATTATACTCATCCCTATAAATCCAAAGTAAATCGGTCCATTCGCGGTCTATCTTAAGGCCAATGCGTTTAGCAGTAGCTTCATCGTCATTTTCAGAACGCATAACCTTTAAGAGTTCTGCCTTAAAATGTTCAAAGTCAGTGAGTGGTTTTCCACGGGAGTTCATCTTGATGTAAATGTCATCGGTTAACTTCATCTCCTCAATATCGCGGAAATAGAAATTAATTTTATCCAATTTGTTCCATAAGTCATTAATATCGGCAAAACGCTTTTGGATTTCATCAAGCATTGTGAGCATTCCTCTAACCGTAGGATCGTTGCTCCATTCCATTGGAAACCATCCCTCATTTTTAATTTCATCACTAAGATGTGTTTTCCATGTAGGTTCGTAGTTAACGAGCTTTATAAGAAAATCTCTCGCGCTATAACGTGTGTTGTATGAAAACCTCGCAAGTCGCTTATCGTTGATGCCCTCTTTTTTATCTGCATACCAATGAAGTAGCCAAAGAGTAGTTAGTCGTTGCTGTCCATCAAGAGGAATCAGCTGACCATTCTGAATATTACCATAAATGAAATCGAGGGTTAAACCATTGTTTATTAATCCAGCATGTATTGCTGATAGAAAACGTTCACGAGTCTTTACTGCATGTGCATCAGATCGGCCTTGTGCATAAGCACGTTGAATCCGTGGTATAGTGATTCCACTTATTCCGTAAGGATTGTTTTCAGAAATCAGATTCTTCAGTGTCGTAGTTTCCATTTGTCAAGTTGGGTATAGTGGTATCGTTATTATCCTGTTTATAGTAAGGTGAAATTTTCTCATTAAGGGCCTCGGCATAATCTCTTCGGTCTGTCTCTCCCCAAAAGAAAAGCGATGGACCCTCTTGAGTATAGTACTTGAAGAATACGTGTTTTGTACAAATTGGAATGTATCTTCCTTCTTTATCATAATTAATGACACGGTGTCTTTTAACATCAAAAACGGAGTTGCTAAGAGCCGCGTTTTGAGATACATCTAGCAGTGCCATATTTGCTAATCCATGCGAGTAGCTATTCTCCTTAACGACATCTTCCTTAGATGTGAATATGATAATTACTTCCTTCTGAATCTCATTAAAGCGTTCACGCACATTCCCTGGATCCTTATCGCTATGAAGTTGTTCAATCAATATCTCCATTTTCTCTATAAGTTCATTATTTACCTCAAAAATAGAACTTTCAGAAGATTTCAAAAGTGCAATATGACTTTCTAGCCATGTAAGAATATCTTTATTCTTTTTAAGGCTTTCGGCATTTTGAGCGTGGATATGCTCCAAACTCCATATAGAATCTTTATGTTTGTCAAATGGGAACCTTCGTTTACCATCGTCCATCAGACGTTCTGTTTCCACATTAAACAAAGTCAATACCTTTTGTAGTTTGTCTTTCCTTGTATCGTATGATAAGCTAAGTAACTCTTCTTTATCTTTAATGCTTATTGATTCTGAAATCATTTTGTCGAGCTCGCTAAGAAATATATCCTTAGCAAGAGGAGTGTTGCCATCATTTTGCCATACGGTATAAATTTTCCTTAGTGGAACTCCTATAGTAATCAGATAACCAATTTTATGGTAAAAGTCATGGTTCGTATACCATTCGCGGAGCGTAAGAAACACATGATAGATGCGACTCCATATCTCAAGAAGCGGATTTTCTGTGGTGGTTTCCGATAGAGACTTTATTTGTCGATCAAAGTAAAAGAATGTACGATACTTTTCACGATCATTCCCTGATTTGTCTACCATCAGATCAAGGATAAGATCTATACGAGTTGGCATTTGATCTCCATCAATATTGGACAAAAAGCCCCAAAATGATGGATTTTGTAGTTCTTGCTCAATCATGTCCCACTGGAGTGAGATTTCCTCCTGTCGTCCTGACATCTTGTCTCGCACACTGTCTTTAAGAAACAAGGCTTTGACAAGTTCCGAGCTTGTCAGTGGAATTTTTCCAATGTTTAGACGCTCAAATAGCTCAATACCATTCTCAGCAGAATCCACTTCGTACCAAATGACGTTTACTGATGATATGAAATATTCATTGAGTTTGGTCAGGTAGCTGCCATTTCTCGACGCTCACCCTGTGTCTTTTCTGTAAAATATTGCTCTATATATTCGTATGCAGATGCGATAAAATAATAATCTATATTCAGCTCTCTAAGCGAAAGATCAATATTACCAAGAAAGTTTGCTGATTCTTTACGAGTTTCATACTCTAACTTAAAGCTAGGTTCATATAGATCTCCCAGTTTTGCTTCCATATACTTGCAGATGAGGTATATGGTTGTAAGACGTTGCTGCCCGTCAATGAGCTCGAACCTCTCATTGCTTTTCTTTACAACAATTGGTTGTAAGCAATATGGCTTTCCCGCACTTTCATAAATGTCATCGAGAAGGAGTTTTATTTCCTCCGAGGTCCATCTATAACCCCGTTGATAATCGGGGAGGTAGAAAAGGCCCTTGATCTTCCCTACATTTTTTGTATCAAGAATAATGTTTGACATATTGTAGTATCTTAATATAATTTTTTATACAATGTAATATCGTATGCTGACTGATTTTCGCTAGTTTGTATTTAAAAGGTGGAAACTTTACGAAGTTACTTGTTTTTTCGCTAAGAACCGATGTTTTAATGTTTTTTATCGTTTCTCTTCGAACAGAGGGAGAAAGGGTAAAAACTGCCTTCTAGGGCTTCGATAGATCTTGTTCACAAAGATAGGGTATGTCGGAGTTCGTTTTGCCCAAAAGGGTAGTAAAATCGAGGATAGATTCACAGGTATTTTCTGGTTCCCATGCGAGTGTTATGTGTTCTATTCGGAGTTGTATTTTGTTCGATCTTTACACTCGGTTACTCTACGTTTTGTCAGCCAAAAGAAAAATGATTGAAGTTATTTCATCATAGTGCAGCCATCTCTTCTCCCTTATTTTGACTTTACTTTATTGAACGTATATAGGAATACGGGGATAAAGTAAAGTTGGTTTTCATTTGAATAGCAAACTAATCTTGAATATATGTTGTAAGGTAATTTTTGTAGAATAGACATTTAATTCGCTTGGAAAAATGTCGTGTAATGGGGATGATTCGTTTGAAAAAGTGTAGAGCCTTTATACTGCTGTGTCTTCTAGTCTTGCGATTTTGTCTGCAATATATCATTAAATAGATAAAAAGTAATATTTTTGCATATTATATGATAAGTTGATTATGACAAAGAATACAATGGGGATTAAGTTGCCAAGAAAATTGGAGCAGAAGATGTCGGTTGTGGGAGAGCAGATAAAACTGGCTCGATAGCGGAGGAATTTGAGTGTGGCTCAGATGGCGGAACGGGCACTTGTTCCCCGTTGACTGTGTTCCGAATAGAGAAAGGCGCACCGACGGTAGCAATCGGAATATACTTGCGAGTGCTGTATGCTCTGCAGCTTGATGATGATATTCTGTGGCTGGTCAAAGAAGATAAATTGGGAAAAGCTTTGCAGAATTTGAGTTTGAAGACAAGGGAACGTGCTTCGAAGAAAGAGTAAGCGATGAAGACGCTATATGTATATGCCGATTTTGATTGGATCGAAGAAACAGAACTCGTTGGTGAGTTAGGCTATGAATCTCTTCGTAGCTCGGATTGCTATTGTTTTACTCTCAATGATGGATGTTTTGAAAAAAACACGGAGATTTGTTTTTGAGCGATGATCTGAATAATTATCAGGGACAGCAATATACGCAATCGGAGAAAGATATATTTGGATGTTTCTCGGATGCTTTGCCGGATCATTGGGGGGCGAACGTTGTTGCTGCGACGTGAGCAGATTGTAGCGATGGAGGAGAAGCGACCGGTACGAAGACTGTTTCCTTTCGACTATTTGATAGGTATCGATGACTTTTCCCGAATGGGGGCTTTCTATTGTAGAAATGATTTTCCGTTCGGTACGAAGCTCGGCTAAATCAAGGAATGCGGTTTTTCTTCCATAAGAGAGCCTTTGGGAACTATTTCGTAGGAATAGGCTTTCTCAAAGGCTTGGTGTCCGGCATCTGTCATAAGTCCTCGGTCTTCAAGATTGATACAACGTTCTTTGTTTAACTCAGTCCAATGACTTCCTTTGCGATGAGGTGAAAGCCGCTGTGCAAGGCATCCGTCTGGCAATTTCTTTAGAGTTGAATCAATCCACCTGAAGCACAATGCTTCTTCAACAACTTCAATGTATGGAATACATTCGTATGTGGGCTGTTTAGAGCGTGAAGTTACAACCCAACACGATTTCACCCGATTATGGTTGACCTTCAGCCATTCTCTCAACTCGATGCGGTCTGTGAAGTCTAGTAGATTGATAATTTCCATATTTGCCTCCACTGATATGTTATTAATCCAACTGTTTTCTATAAACTGAGTCCAATGTATTTCCTTCTTTATCTTTCCATACCAACCAGCCGTTGTTGCTGCTACCAATACAGAAATCTGCGGCAGTACTGGGACTTGAAAAAGTTTTATCTGATGTCAATACCAATATTCCGTTCTCAGTAGAAGTGTAATCTTGAAGCATCTTTTCTCGTTTTTCTTTCCAGTTGAAAGACGGAACCATTGTTTTGGCAACAGTACTTCCTTTTAGGACTGTGAATCCATCGGAACTGTAGAAACCTTTTGCATTGCATCCTCTACCTTTGGTGTAGAATAGATGTTCTTCTTTGGGTTGTGATACTTCAAAAATATTGCAACCGATAAATGATGCCAAAAACTTCACATCTTCGAAAAATTCATTCATTGAGTCCTGTTGATGCTCCGGTAGGTTAGGGGCTTTAGGAATTTGTTTATTATCGCTTAAAACAAAAGCGTTTGCTTTCTTGGCTTCGGCTATAGCTTTATGTTCTAGGTATTGCACATCAACTTTAGTCATATCGGCGTCTTTCGATACAAATATGAGTGCTTTTTGCCAAAACGATTTTTTGCTATCGTGGTCTTTTACACGTTCTTTAAAGTTCTCCGTTTCACCTATATACGCCTGCGGCTTGGTTGATTCATCTTCCCCCAGCAATATATAGAATGCAGGTTTTTGTAACTTCTCTTGTGTATTCAAATAAGAGAGATTAGAACGTGGTACGACAAACATTTGGCAAATTTTGTTGCTAATGAATGCGTATTGAGTTCCTTTTGGGTCTCCATCAATGAGATATGTTGTTACTGTCTTTCCCATAAATATGTCTAAATTCAATTACTTTGAGGTATAACTCATTTAAGAACTGACTTTTCTTAATGCAAATATACACTATTATCGAATATAATTCCCTATATTTGTCTAATAAAATCATATCAAGTAATGAAACTGAATAGAATAAAGACTGTTTTATCCGAAAAAGGTATTTCTCAAACGTGGTTAGCTAAACAGCTAGATAAGAGTTTCAGTATGGTCAATGCCTATGCCTGTAATCGGATTCAGCCTAATTTGGAAACCTTGCAACGGATTGCGGAGATATTACAAGTTGATTTGAAGGATTTGATAACTGATAAAAAAGAAAGGTTACAATAAATTATTTAATACGGTTAGGAGGTTCTGGTTCCTTTTGTAACTTGTTGCAGATGTGCCTATGAACTTCTGATAATATATATTATCAAGAACATGACTCCTGAAGAAAAAGCAAGAATAAAGATAGACCAGTGGTTTGCCGATGCTGGTTGGAAAGTAGTCAACAGGGAGGATTATGAACCTACTTGTACGGCTGTAGCCATAAGAGAAGGTTTATTGAAAGGAAATCTTGAGGCAGATTATTTCCTTTTCATTAATGGAAAAGCAGTAGGGGTACTTGAAGCTAAGCGTGAAGAAACAGACGCTTTTGCCTCCAAAGTATGCGAGCAAGCAGCCTTATACGCAAGAAGTGTTCCGAATATCTATCAGGCATATCAAAAGCCATTGCCTTTTATCTTCACCTCGAATGGTAAGGAACTATATTGCTGTGATTTTCGTGAACAAGATTTTTGTTTCAAGCAGATCATGAATATCCCTACACCACATGAATTGGTAAAGAGGCTGGGAATTGAAGATGCATTTGCCGGACTCCCTACATTGAAAAAGAAAGGGCTGCGTGATTGCCAATATGAGGCGGTAACAGAACTTGAAAAGAGTTTCCGCAGTGGACAAAATCGGGCATTGATGGTTCTTGCTACCGGAGCTGGCAAAACATATGCTGCTTGTCTTGCTACCTACCGGATGCTTTCTTATACACCAATGCGTAGAGTGTTGTTTCTTGTAGACCGAAATAATCTTGGAAAACAAGTAGAAGGAGAATTTGGGACTTTCCGTCTGACAGAGAACGGGGATGCTTTCAATACTATCTTTACGGTCAATCGCCTTCGCTCGTCTTCTATTCCTTCTGATAGCAATGTCGTTATTTCTACAATACAACGTCTATTCTCATTCTTGAAAGGAGAAACGATTGAGGATAATGATGATGACGAGAACGAACCTATAGAGGAAGTAACCTTGCCTCCTAATCCCAACTTACCGCACGACTATTTTGATATGATTATCATAGACGAGTGCCATCGCTCCATTTATGGGAACTGGCGCAAGGTGCTGGAGTATTTCGATACGGCAAGATTGGTTGGTCTGACCGCAACTCCTATCCCTGAGACAATGGCATTCTTCAATAATAACTGCATTGTTAACTATACATTGGAAAAGAGTATTGTTGATGGCGTGAATGTGGATTGTCGGGTATATAGAATAAAAACGCAAGTCACAGAAACGGGTGGGGCTATATTAGAGGGTGAGAAATTTAAAGAAGAAACAAGATATACAGGTGAGGTTAAGATTGTAAGTAGTAAGGAAACCAAAATCTATACAAATAAAGAACTTAATCGGAGTATTATCAATCCGGCACAGATAAAGTTAGTCCTTTCGACCTATCGGGATGTGGTTTATACAGAGTTGTTTAATGACCCGCAACGTGAACCAAATATGGACTATTTGCCCAAAACATTGATTTTTGCTCTCAATGAAGCTCACGCTACAAATATCGTACAAATAGCTAAAGAGGTGTTTGGACGGACTGATGGCCGCTTTGTTCAGAAAATTACCTATTCGGCAGGCGACAGTAACGACTGATACGCCAATTCCGTAACGACAAGGATTTCCGTATTGCAGTGACCTGCACATTAGTTGCCACAGGAACAGACGTAAAGCCGCTGGAAGTGGTGATGTTCATGCGTGATGTGGAATCATTACCTTTGTATATTCAGATGAAAGGGCGTGGAGTGCGTACTATTGGTGATGAGCAACTTCGCAATGTTACCCCTAACGCATTCAGTAAGGATTGTTTTTATTTGGTTGATGCGGTAGGTGTGACGGAACATGTGCAAACAGTGGCACCTATAGATGATGGTCCTATAACAAAGACGATTACTCTAAAGGAGCTGTTAGAACGTATGAGTCATGGCTATATTCCAGACGAGTATCTCAAACGGCTTGCGGCAACGCTTGCTCGAATATACAACAAGGCGGATGATTCGCAACGGAAAGAGTTTGTCCGTTTGTCTCATGATGACATGAAGGAGCTTTCTGTCAGAATATACGATGCGTTGGAGAAAGGCATTCTTCCACTGTTTGTAAGCACTGATGAGCCTAACAATGAACGTAAGGGGCTAGTCGCTCCGCTTGCCAATCATGCGGATGCTCGGAAATTCCTTCTTATACTTGCAGCCGGATTCGTCAATACATTGATGCCGGGTGAAGATACGCTTATCTCCAAGGGATTTTCCATTGAGGAAGCAAAAAGTACGATAGAAGCTTTCGAGGAATTTTGCAAAGAACGCAGCGATGAAATAGAAGCACTACGCATTATATATAATAATGAAGGAACACCTATCACCTATTCTATGTTGAAGGATTTGGAGAACAAACTCAAAATGGCAAACAACCATTTCACTTCCAAACAACTTTGGAACTCTTATGCCATAGTTAATCTTAAAGCGGTAAGGCGTTCCACAACCAAAGAAGAAAGCGATGCATTGACCAATATCATACAACTTGTGCGCTTTGCTTTCCACCAAATCGAACGATTGGATAGTGTAGTTACTACCTCTAAACAGTTTTTCAATCTTTGGTTAGGACAAACCCAGCGTGAAATAACTGACAAACAGCGAGAGGTTATCAGTCGTATTGTGGATTACATCGCTTCTAACGGAGCTTGTACTATCAGAGATATTCGTGAAGATGATGCTACCCATGCAGCCCAAATGATTAGAGCGTTTGGCAATATGCAGAAGGCAGACGAGGCACTTCATTCCCTTTACACATTTGTAGTTTTAAGAAAAGCAGCATAAAGAAATGGCAACAAATAATACAACAGAGCAATCGCTCACCAAAAAAGTATGGAATCTGGCAACCACTCTTGCCGGACAAGGCATTGGATTCACTGATTATATTACCCAACTGACCTATCTTTTATTCTTGAAGATGGATGTCGAAAATGTAGAAATGTTTGGAGAAGAGTCGGCTATTCCAACTGGTTATCAGTGGGCAGATTTGATAGCACTTGATGGTCTGGATTTGGTAAAACAATATGAAGAGACCCTTAAATTGCTTAGCGAGCAGGATAATCTGATAGGTACAATTTATACGAAGGCACAAAACAAGATAGACAAACCTGTTTATCTAAAAAAAGTTATCACCATGATTGATGAGGAGCAATGGCTCATTATGGACGGTGATGTGAAAGGTGCTATCTACGAAAGTATTCTTGAAAAGAATGGGCAAGACAAGAAAAGCGGTGCAGGACAGTATTTTACTCCTCGTCCACTTATTCAGGCAATGGTAGATTGTATCAATCCGCAAATGGGTGAAACGGTTTGTGACCCGGCTTGTGGAACGGGTGGATTCTTGCTTACAGCTTACGATTATATGAAAGGTCAGTCAGCAAGTAAAGAAAAACGTGATTTCTTGCGTGACAAAGCTTTGCATGGTGTGGATAATACGCCTTTAGTGGTGACGCTTGCTTCCATGAATCTTTATTTGCATGGTATTGGTACAGACCGTAGTCCGATTGTTTGTGAGGATTCTTTGGAAAAAGAACCGTCAACTCTTGTAGATGTGATTCTTGCCAATCCTCCTTTTGGAACTCGTCCGGCTGGATCGGTGGATATTAACCGCCCGGATTTTTATGTAGAGACCAAGAATAACCAGTTAAATTTCCTCCAGCACATGATGCTTATGCTCAAAACGGGAGGACGTGCAGCAGTTGTACTTCCTGATAATGTTCTCTTTGAGGCTGGAGCAGGTGAGACTATTCGTAAACGCTTATTGCAGGATTTTAATTTGCATACTATATTGCGTTTACCTACAGGTATTTTCTATGCCCAAGGCGTAAAAGCCAACGTATTGTTTTTCAGCAAAGGACAACCGACCAAGGAAATATGGTTTTACGACTACCGTACAGATATAAAGCATACGCTTGCCACCAATAAACTGGAACGGCATCATTTGGATGATTTTGTTTCTTGCTATAATAATCGAGTAGAGACATACGATGCAGAAAATAATCCGCAAGGTCGTTGGCGTAAATACCCTGTAGATGAAATTATTGCCAGAGACAAAACAAGTCTTGACATTACTTGGATAAAGCAAGGTGGTGAGGTGGACAACCGTTCATTGGCAGAATTGATGGCTGATATAAAGGATAAAAGCCAAACGATAAGTGCTGCTGTGGTTGAACTTGAAAAGCTACTTGCGAATATTGAAGAAAATTGAGTTATGGGAAAAGAGATTATCACAAATGATAAATATATAAACGACCTGTTCTTGAAGGTTGTTAACCTTGTCACGCAGGCAAGGGAACGTGTGGCAACAGCCGTCAATATAGCTGAGGTTTATACTAAGTTCCATATCGGACAATATATAGTAGAATATGAGCAAAAGGGGGAAACAAGAGCCGAATATGGAAAGGCGGTGCTGAAAGAACTCTCCAAACGTCTGACTGATAGGTTGGGAGATGGATGGTCATATTCAACGCTTAAGAATATACGGCAGTTTTATATTGTTTTTTCTAAAGGGCTAACCAGTGGTTGTCCAAAGCCGGGTCAAAAGGCTAACCAGTGGTTAGCCGATTATCCGAAGTCAGAGGAATGTATCTCTGAGCCGACATTCGCTCTCTCATGGTCTCATTATCTTATACTGATGAGGGTGGAAAATCCGGATGCCCGCAGCTTCTATGAAATAGAATGTACCCAACAACAATGGTCTAAAAGACAACTTAGCCGTCAAGTAGGAAGCTGTCTTTATGAGATGATTGGCTTTGAAGTCGTAACAAAGATGAAGTTAATGACGGATTGGGCAGTAAAGAAGGAACAAAC
>ENA-OQJX01000013-OQJX01000013.1-human-gut-metagenome-genome-assembly--contig:-NODE-13-length-102240-cov-2.629499_pt1 | contig 102240 bp, 107 predicted proteins | sample MGYA00242615_ERZ504782 | MGnify/ENA primary metagenome ERZ504782 (study PRJEB26092, sample SAMD00036354) | human gut metagenome | host: Homo sapiens | study: EMG produced TPA metagenomics assembly of... | reverse complement strand
TGGATGCGAGCGTAAGCTAAACCAGATAAACGGGTAAAGCACAGTTTAATAGACTAAAATAGAAGAATAAGTATAAAATTAAAAATTATAAGTTAGAAAATTAAAAGTAATATCATGTTTGTTTCTTTTTAGTTTTTAACTTAAGGTTAATACCTGGTCGGGCTTTAATTTTTTAATTTTCAATTTTTAATGTAAAAAGATTATGTCTGAAAATATAAAACCCAGCGAAGTATCCGAAGTTTTACTTCAGCAACTGAAAGGCATCAACACCCACCTGCAATTTGATGAGGTGGGGAATGTGCTGCAGGTGAGCGATGGTGTGGCACGTATTTACGGTTTGCGCAACGCGGAAGCTAATGAGTTGCTGGAGTTTGAAAACGGTATCATGGCTATCGTGATGAATCTGGAGGAGGACAATGTAGGTGCGGTATTGCTAGGTCCTACTGATCAGATTAAGGAAGGAATGGTGGTGAAACGTACCAAACGCATTGCTTCTATTAATGTGGGCGAAGGTATGTTAGGGCGTGTTATCGATCCGTTAGGCGTACCATTGGATGGCCGTGGACAAATTGGCGGGGAACTGTGCGAAATGCCTTTGGAACGTAAAGCTCCCGGAGTGATCTTCCGTCAGCCTGTGAACCAGCCTTTGCAGACAGGGCTGAAGTCTGTGGATGCTATGATTCCTATCGGGCGTGGACAACGTGAGTTGATTATCGGGGACCGTCAGACCGGAAAAACCTCTATCGCTATAGATACGATTTTGAATCAGAAATCCAACTATGAAGCGGGAAAACCTGTATATTGTATTTATGTACCATTGGTCAGAAGGGTTCCACTGTAGCAAGTCTGGTGAATACGCTGCGTGAACGCGGTGCGATGGATTATACCATAGTGGTAGCTGCCACTGCTGCCGATCCGGCTGCATTGCAGTATTTTGCTCCGTTTGCCGGAGCGGCTATCGGAGAGTATTTCCGTGACACAGGCCGGGATGCCTTGGTTGTGTATGATGACTTGTCAAAGCAAGCCGTAGCCTATCGTGAAGTATCCTTGATTCTGCGTCGTCCCTCCGGTCGTGAGGCATATCCGGGTGATATCTTCTATCTGCATTCACGATTGTTGGAGCGTGCGGCAAAGATTATCAACCAGCAGGAAGTGGCCGAACAAATGAATGACCTTCCACCCAGCTTGAAAGGCAAGGTAAAGGCAGGTGGTTCACTGACCGCATTGCCTATTATTGAAACACAGGCAGGTGATGTTTCCGCGTATATTCCAACCAATGTCATTTCCATTACAGACGGTCAGATATTCCTTGAAACCGATTTGTTCAACCAGGGTTTCCGTCCGGCTATCAATGTGGGTATTTCCGTATCCCGTGTGGGAGGTAGTGCCCAGATCAAGAGCATGAAGAAGGTGGCAGGTACATTGAAGATAGATCAGGCACAATATCGCGAACTGGAGGCTTTCTCCAAGTTCAGCAGTGATATGGATCCTGTAACGGCAATGGCTATCGACCGGGGACGTAAGAACAACCAGTTGCTGATACAGCCGCAGTACAGTCCGATGCCTGTCGGAGAACAAATAGCCATTCTTTATTGTGGTACACATAGTTTGCTGCGTGATGTACCCTTGCATAAGGTGCAGGATTTCCAGAAATCATTCCTAGAAATGATGCGTGCCGACCATCAGAAAGATGTACTTGATGTATTGTCAAGCGGTGTGATAAATGATGATGTAACTGCAATTATAGAGAAAGTAGCAGCTGATACGGCTCAACCATTTAAAGTGAACGAATAGTCATGGCATCACTGAAAGAAGTAAAAGGAAGAATAGCCTCAGTAAATAATACGCGGAAAATTACTTCGGCTATGAAGATGGTAGCCTCTGCCAAGTTGCATAAGGCGCAGGCTGCCATAGAAACATGCTTCCTTACGAACGAAGGCTGAATCACATCCTGACCAATTTTCTGAGTGCGGGTAGTGAGGTGGAGTCTCCTTTCATTGTGAAACGTGAAGTGAAGCGTGTGGCAATCGTCGTGTTTGCCTCCAATACCAGTCTGTGTGGCGGGTTCAATGCAAATATTATCAGGCATCTGACGGTTATTCTGGATGAATACAAGTCCCTGGGTATGGAGAATGTGCTTTTGTATCCGGTAGGCAGAAAGGTAGCGGAAGGTGTGAAGAAATTGGGATTCAAGGCCGAAGGCGATTTCCAGCATATGGCGGATAAACCTTCTTATCAGGAAGCTTCCGCCTTGGCAGAGGACTTGATGAGGCGCTTTCTGCATCGTGACATAGACAAGGTGGAGTTGCTGTACAACCATTTTCGTTCTACAGCAGTACAGGTCCTGACGCGTGAAACTTATCTTCCGATAGACTTGACACAAGAGAAGAAAGAGAAGGACAAAGGCAGGATACCCGATTATATTGTGGAACCGTCTGTAGATGTGGTGATGGAGGAATTGCTCCCGAAGATGTTCTGTATGAAGATGTTCACGGTATTACTGGATTCGAATGCTTCCGAACATGCCGCCCGCACCATGGCTATGCAGATTGCTACAGACAATGCGAATGATTTGTTGCAGGATCTGACGGTGATGTACAACAAGAGTCGTCAGCAGGCTATTACCAATGAACTGTTGGATATAGTAGGCGGTTCAATGGCCTAATTTTTTTCTTGGGGCAAGATACGCAGCATCTTGCTCCAAGAATTTGAAAATCATACGACAAGTTTATCGGAATCCTTCTATAAGTGTCATCCCTTCCATCGAAGGCGGGTTAAATAATCATAGTGCTCCCCCTCTTTAATAAGCTCCGCCTCGAATCCATTCCCGGCAGCATACAGGCTGAGTGTCTGAAAATCGACATAAAGCCAGTCGAAAGAATCTCCTTTTATATTTTTGTATTGCATCCGGAAATCTATTTCACCATAATAATCTCCTGCCAGATCAATCAGGAAACTCCCGTCCTCATCTTCAAAAAGATAACGGAGATCACTGGAATCCATCAAGATACATCCCCCGGGGCGAAGCAGTTGTTTCATCTTTTGAAAGAAAGCTGCCATATTTTCCAACTTCCCGATAATGCCCGATCCGTTCATCAGCATGATGATTGTATCGAATGTTTCTAGAAAATGTGTATCGAAAAGATTTATCTGACGGACATTCTTTACCCCTCTTTTTTCCATCATCTCTACTGAAAGCGGGGAAATATCGATAGCGCATACCTCTTTTCCCATCTCTTGCAAGGCCAGTGCATGGCAGCCGCTTCCGGCTCCTACGTCCAGAATATTTCCTTCGGCTATTTGTAAGGCAATCTGTTCCAGTTCCGGCATTTCGTCATAAGGGCGGAATAATTGATTCATGGGTATTTCGTCTTCCTCGAACTGTGAGGAAAATACACGTAACTTATCTGCTTTGCGGTGGTTGAAATAATCGGCGATGGCAGCTCCCATCGGGTCTTTATCGGGTGAAAGCAAGTTTGTTTTCATTTGGAATCATTGTTTGTTGTTGAAGTTGCAAAGGTAGGCAATTTAGTGGAGAAAATACTAAATGTTTGTGTAAGATATAAATCTTGTCACTGTAACTTATCCAATCTATCATGAAAAAACAGTAATTCAGCAAAAGAAAAAATACATTCTAATAAGAAATACATCCTTTTTTCAGATCTTTGCATAAGAAACAAGGAGTGATTGGTGGTTAATACGCCACTAGTTGATCATCATTAGTCGATAATTTTTATGAATACATTGAAACCTCGTATAGCATCTCTGTTACAACAACTGAATGAAAGGGTTTTTGAGAAAGAACATATTGTCGCTCTTGCTCTGCTTTCGGCTGTGGCAGGAGAAAGTATTTTCCTTTTAGGCTCCGGGAGTAGCAAAAAGTATGGTAGGACGCCGGCTGAAACTGGCATTCCGCAACGCTTCCGCATTTGAATATCTGATGTCACGATTCAGTACGCCGGACGAAATATTCGGCCCTGTCTCCATTTCCAAACTGAAAGACGAAGATACGTATGAGCGTATTGTCGATGGCTATCTGCCTTCTGCCACCATTGCTTTCCTGGACGAGATATGGAAAGCTGGACCGGCCATTCAGAATGCATTGCTCACCATTATCAATGAAAAAATATACCGTAACGGACAGTTCTCCATTCATGTTCCACTGAAGGGACTGATTGCCGCTTCCAATGAACTGCCCGCCCAAGGACAAGGACTGGAGGCCTTGTGGGATCGTTTCCTGATTCGCTGTCTGGTGGGAGGCATTGAGGATATGGGAGAATTTGACCGGATGATTTCCTCTACGGATGAAACGGAACCGGTGGTGGACGAGCAACTGCAGATCACCGATGAGGAATACATCCGGTGGGAAAAGGAGATGGCTGCCATTAAAATCCATTACTCTATTTTCGAAGTGATTCATGCCTTGAAGGACCGGATAGAGCAATATAACCTCCAGATACAAAATGAGGGGGGGGTGTCGTCTCCTCTGTATGTGTCGGACCGTCGGTGGAAGAAAATGGTGAAGCTGCTGAAAGCTTCCGCTTTCCTGAATGGATCGGACACTATCCGCCTTTCGGACTGTACATTGCTGTCCTATTGCCTTTGGAGTGAGATGGATCAGATGGAGGCGGCAGAGGAGATGGTGAACGCTGCCATTCAGAAAAGTGCCGAAGGTATCTGCTGAATATAAAAGGGCTGGAACAGGACATTGAAGAACTGAAAGACCGACAATCGTCCGAACACAGTTTGCGTGAAGTGAACGATCCGGGCATACAGGTCATTGATACTTACTATTACCAGGTAGAGGGCGTCCGGATGAAAGAGCGCTCCTTATTTTGCAGCCGACTATCAACATCTGGATCAGACCGGTAAATTATTTTATTTGCATAAGGATAAATATAAGGCCAACTGCTGTATTCTGAAGAAATATGATTCCATACTCCATGCCAAAGTTCCGCGTAATAAGATATATACGCTGAAAAAAGGGCTTCGTTCCATTTATATCAATAATTATGAATATCACTTGATGTGCTATGAGGATTGTCCTCCACCGCCACCCGAACCCGAGCAGGAGGATTTCGGAACCAAATATAAATCGGTGGCCGAAGCGTTGGACAGAGTGGAGAAGGATTGGTCCGGGCTGCTGGATGCGGAAACGGAATATTATGAGAAGCATTTATTTCTCAGCGAAAAGCAGCGGGCTTCCATGCGGAGGATGCTTCGCCACCAGAAGAATACCATAGACCGATATAAGAATGATTTGAACGAAATGGCAGATGCGTACCGAAAAGAGAACCAGGAATATAAGGTTGAGAGATCTGAAGATAATCTATTCTCAGGAACTGAAAGATAGGACATTCAAAGCATACGAGGAGGATGTAAGCAACGGGGTGGTGCGTCAACGCGAACTGGAAGAGAAAGTGTTGATGTACTATCGGCGTACCACACCTTCTTTGCAGGAATATTATTCCCGCTACACTCCGGAGTGGGAGGCTTTCTACTCTTCGGAACATCTGCCGGATATGGCATTTTTGCAATATTTGAAGCAGATGCGCGGTGCTTTCAAAAAGAGGTATGAACTGGCGGAACTGAATATTGACTATTATATCAGCCTGTTGGAGAATGCTTCTTTATGGAAAGGAGAGGGAACCCGGACCAAGGAGTTTTTTTTGGATAAATGGCATCAGTTGCTTACCCGCAAAGAGTATGACTATCAGTACATGCATATAAACAGTTTATGTGAAGGTTTTGATTTGTTGATCCGGAAACAAGGAAAGGAATCGGGTAACAAACTGTTGGGCTCGCGCATGGAGTGGCTGCTTCATAATTATCCTGATTTGTACCGGAGGATACTTCCGTATGAAACAGTGATGAAGCGCAATCCGGCTATCCAACAATTGGCGCGTTTGCTGGGCAAGAAGCATCGGGACCAACAAAAATACGATTCTTTGTCGGGGGTAGATAAAAAGAGGCTGATCAGACACTCTCCGCATAGTGATATCACAGGGGTGACTTTGGGAAATGACCTGAATAGTTTGTTGCCCATCGAGTATTGTTATCTGGCTGATGATGCGCTGCGTGCCGTATTTATGGAACGATATGCCGAAAAGAGATTGCAACTGTTCGATTACCAGTCCAAGGTAACGGAACAGGTAAAGGATGACAAGCATAAGGTTTCGGGACAAGGACCTTATATCATCTGTGTAGATACTTCCGGCTCCATGCAGGGAGACAGAGAGATCTTGTCCAAATCGGCTATTCTGGCTATAGCGCAACTGACGGAGAAAACCCATCGGAAATGTTATGTCATCAATTTCTCGGATGAGGCTGTGTCGTTATTGATTGAAGATTTGGGGCGGGATATGCCCAAGTTGGCGGAGTTTCTGAATAAACGTTTTGACGGTGGAACGGATATAGAGCCGGCTCTTCGGGAAGCTGCGCATATCATCAACGGAAATGACTTCCGTGAATCGGATATCGTATTGATCTCAGATTTCGAGATGCCGCCTTTATCCCGTGATTTAATGGAACAGGTAAAAGTGATTAAGCGGAGGAAGACTTCTTTCTTCGGATTGGTGTTTGGCAACAAGCCTGAAATGGAATATTTGAATCTTTGTGAACGTTATTGGGAAATGTAAGTTACATTCCTGTTACATAAATATGAAATGAATATTGCTGCTTGTGTGGACCTAATAACTTCATAATCAAATTAATGGTTATTCATTTTTAGTATAGGTCATTCCTTTTATTTTTGCTATAAAGTAAAAATAGAAGAAGAAAATGAAAAGAATGACTTATGTTAAAGCATTGATGTGCCTGTTATTCCCCTCTGCTGCTTTAGTTACCCGTGCGCAACACCCGGTTGCTGGGGATTTGAAATGTAAACTGACCGGACGTATGCTTATGGATGGTGGCGTTTATTTAAAGAATGACAACCTGTTTGGTAACGGTACGGAGTTTAATGACTTGCGGTTGGGGGTGAAAGCGACCTATCAGAACTGGAGTATGAAGATGGAGGTAGGTTATGTAGGGAATAAAGTTTCCATAAAGGATGCCTTTGCTGCTTATACTTCGGGCAAGCATATTATTCAGGTGGGACAATTCTATGAACCTTTTACATTGGACATGTTATGTAGTACGTACGACCTTCGTTTTCATCAGTCGCCGGGAATCGTGCTGGCTTTGACCAATAGCAGGAGGATGGGAACCTCCTATACCTACAATGGAAAACATTATTATGCTTCCGGCGGTTTCTTTACAGACAGTGACCTGGGTAATGTGAAAAATGTTTCACAAGGGTATGCCATAGACGGTCGTTTGGTATATCGCCCTGTAAACGAAGAGGGAAAATTGTTACACATAGGTGCAGCGGTGGTGTATCGTACTCCGGATAGCGCGTTGCTGGGAGATGAAGACGAGAATACGTTTATTTATAAATCTCTGGGGGTGAGCACTATTGATAACCGGAATCTTATTTACGCCAAGGTAGATCATGCAAAGTACCAGTTGAAACAAGGGTTGGAATTAATGATCGCTCATCAGAGGTTCTTTTTGCAAGGGGAGTATATACGAACTATGGTGAAGCGTGAACAGAATTTCACAAATTATACAGGACATGGCGGATATGTGCAATGCTCCTGGTTGTTGACAGGCAGGCAATATGGGTATGATGAAGCATTGGCTTGTCCGGGCAGACCTGTGGGGCGGGCATTGGAGCTGTGTGGAAGGTTTAATATGCTTGATATGAATAATGAGGAAGCCGGTGTATGGGGAGGGGCTCAAAAGGATTTTTCATTGGGCATGAATTATTACATGAATAAGCATATAGGGATGAAGCTGGCTTATAGCTGGGTGATGCCGGGAAAGCATATAAAGGAGATTAGTGATAAGAATTTCAGTGTCTTGCAGCTCCGGTTCCAAATGATCTTGTAATGGAAGAAGGGTAAAAACAAATTCGGGCGCAATCATTGCGCCCGAGTCATAAAGCTATATTTATTTTTATTTGCGACGGTCTTGATAGCTTCAATCAATCTGCTGAAATCTTCGGGGAACACATCACCGATGTTTCCGATGCGGAAAGTATCTGCTTGAGAAATCTTTCCCGGATAGATAACGAATCCTTTTTCTTTCAATTGATGATAGAATTCCTTGAAATCGAACTCCTTGTCAGGATAAAGGAAGGAAGTGATGATAGGGGATTGGACTTCATCTTTCAGTAAGGTCTTGAATCCCAATGATCGCATACCTTCTACCAGCACATCATGATTACGGCAGTAGCGTGCATGCCGGGCTTCCACACCGCCTTCGGCTGCCAGTTCGTCCATGGCTTGTTTAAAGGCACGCACTACATGTGTAGGAGAGGTGAAGCGCCATTTTCCATGTCCTTTCTCCATCGCATCCCATTGGTCGTAGATGTCCAAAGAAAGACTCTTTGATACTCCTTTACAATATTGTAATTCGGATTTACGTGCAATGATGAAACCAAAGCCGGGAACTCCCTGAATACATTTGTTGGCACTACTGATCATAAAGTCGATACCTAATTCCTCTACATCCAATGGTACGCCGCCAAAGCTGCTCATTGCATCCACTATCAGCTTTTTACCATGCATCTTTACCATGTGGGCTATTTCCTTTAACGGGTTCAGGATACCGGTTGTAGTTTCGCAATGTACCACTGCCACATGAGTGATTTCTGCATTGTGTGCCAGATAATCATCCACATACTCCACAGATACTTGTTCTGTTTCATCAAAGGCTAGCATATCATAGTTCATTCCATGATATTCTGCAATGTTTCCCATGCGGTCTCCGTATGCACCGTTGCTCAGAATCAATAATTTGTGTTTGGGCGTAATCACACTTCCTAAGGTCGCCTCTACACAATAAGTACCGCTTCCCTGCATCAGGATGCTGGTGTAGTCATCTGTTTTTCGTGTAGCCAGTTGTACTAATCCTTTACGTATTTCCTCTACGATGTGAACATTGTAGTCTTCATCCATGTGCACCAGTCGGTCATCATGCTGTTTTTACGCTTTCAGAAGTGGTTAAAGGGCCGGGGGTTAAAAGTAAGTATGGTCTCATAATCATTTAATTCATTTTATGGTTAATAATTTCAATAATTTCGGGAAGTTCGGCAATGGTGTTTACTACATAATGCGCACCTGCCATATACATACGTTTTCTGACTGCTGCCATGCGTCTGTTCAATTCTTCTGCAGGCAGTTTTCCGGTTTCCTCTTGGGTGAGTCCCATTTCGTTGCTGCCCAGAATCACACCGACAGTCCATACACCGGCATTCACACCTTCTTTGATATCGGCTATCGTATCACCATATTTTATTACGCTTTGAACGGAAGGTATGGCCAGATCAATCATGTTCTGGTAAATCATGTAGGGTTGCGGACGTCCTGCCGGAAGGTTGTTGGAAGTCACACAGTTGTCTGTGGTATAGCCATGGGCGGCGGCACCGGGCAGCACAATGTCCATCATGGCAGTAGTATATCCGGTGGTGGAACCTATCTTGATACCGTCCCTTTTCAGTTTCTCGATTACTTCGATTACACCGGGAATAGGAGTCGTATATTCTTCCAGGGAGGCGAACAAGTGTTTCTCGAATTCTTTGTATATGGATACCACATCTTCCTCAGTCCAGTTGCGGTTATAGTTTTGTTTGAATTGTTCCGTCACACTTGGTAACTTGAATAATTCACGGATATGGTCTATTTTGGTCATACCCATGGGGCCTCGTGCTTCTTCCATTGTCACTGTCAGTCCTTTCTCGGCAAAAGCTTTCAGGAAAGCGGCTACCGGAGCGAAGCATCCATAGTCTACAGCCGTTCCGGCCCAATCCATAATAATACACTCAATTTTCTTCATCTTCTTGTTTGTTGTTTATTTAGTTATACTTTTATTTTTATGTTATGGGTTACAGATGTTTTCTGCTGTTTCCTTTAAGTTGGTTAACGCCATCGGTGAAACGATGATCTTTTTATTTTTTTCTTCTTTTCTCAGCTGTTTTCCAATTTATACCGTTGCATCAGATAGATGGCTGAACCGATGAATGCAATGCTGCACACAATGCCTACCCATCCTGAGAACTGATTATAAAACTCCATCCAATTGATATCCGGGCTGCAAAATTCCTTGAACAGCAGTACACAGACAGTTCCTGTATATCCGATAAAGTCGATGGTGGCAATGAAGAATCCCACATTTCCTTTAATCTTGAAGCAGGCAATGAAGCGCTCGAAGAACAGAGTTTGGAAACTAAGATAAACGATGTACAGGCTCAGACTTTGGAGGAACAGCCAGTAAAGGGTAGGCAGTTGCAATGCATCATAATTAAAAGCCAGATAGCTGATAGTGCCCGCTCCACCAATAACCATAGCCAGAAGCACCTGCAATACTCTGTAGTTGCTGTTTATTAACGACATCATGGCAAAGATTCCCAAAATAATCAGCGTCACCATACCGTCCACTTGTGCGAACAACCAAGAAGAAATAGTGCTGACATCAATGATATTGACCAGAAAATCTTCTTTTATATCACGTAAAATAGTGATAAACAGATTGGCGAAGAACAGCATGATCAGCAAGGGCATATAACTTTTGAACAGTTGTCTGCGTTGCTCTCCGTTCAAAGTGACGCGTTCCGAACGGAGAGCGCGGTCTTCATCTGTGGGTTGTGGCAACTTGTTGAGCGACCACCCCATGAGGATAAGGAGCGGGAAGCTAAACCACCTATCAGGGCGGGCATCCAGAATTCTGTGACACCAAATGTATTGACTACAAACAATCCCATAGATTTAGCCATTCCTGAGCTCACCGCCATACTTACCCCCAGCAAGCTGGCCAATATATCGGTAACTTTGCGTCCTTCTATGAAACTGAAGATGACCCCCCACATGCATCCTAATGCCAGTCCGTTGAAGAATAGGGCAAACACATTAAAGGTTGGGGAGTAATCCGAAGAAGACTAAAGCGAGTTCTGCAAGGGCCACGGAGAATATCATGAATTTCAACCGGTTTTCGCGTTTCAATTCTGAAACAATCTTGATGGCAAAGAACTTTGAAATAAGGTAGCCGAAAATCTGCATGATGGTAGTGGCTACTTTATAATCCATCCCGAAGAAATCCATTCCGTCAAAGGTGGCAGCCGTAAAAGGTTTGCGCAGGGCATACACCAGTGAGTATGACAGTAGTGCCGCCCCTCCTGCCCACAGAATAAACAGGAAACTGGATATCTGTTTGTTTGTTTCGCTTTTTGCTTCCATTATAATAATTGATATTGACTAATTGTTTTGCTTCTTTTCTTTGTAGAAACCTCATTCCTCGTATCCTTGGATTGCTGTTTCCGGAAGCAAAGTAGGAGCCTTCGAGAGAGAAAAAATGAATCTTTATGATTAATATTTTTCATATTCCACCTGTTGTATGATGTAACATTAATGTAATGTATATGTCATTGTATGTTCATATAAAAACTTGTATTTTGCAAATTCAATAAAGAAGAAGAGAACAATGAATGATTTGATAGAAATATACCGAAGAATAGAATATCTCCGTAACAATGGTTTGAAAATGAAGGAGATAGCAGATTATGTAGATATGGCTCCCAGTGTCTTGTCTGCTCTTTATTCCAGCGTTCTGCCCACTTATGTAACCTCATTGAAACAAGGACATTCTGAAGAAGATTCATTAGATTTGGCTTTGGCGCAGGTCAATAATGTGTCAAAAAAACGTCTGTTGGGCAATTTGGCAAGTACCAAAGAGTTGCTTTTCAGTTTGGAACCTGCCAATGGTGAGGCAAAGACCAATCCTTTTATGGAGATGATGACTGCGAGATGCAACGTTCCGTGCAGGAAGTTTATAATTATAGCGGAAGTTATCTGAGCTATAGTCTTTCTTCTTCGTGCCAATGCCTTAAAGTGGAGCCCTATCTGATAGAGGCTTCCGAAGATAATACGTATGTGAAGGTGACTCACATGAGTGCCTATAATACAACTCATCGGGGAGTGGGGTTATTCAATAATCATCAGAACGGGTATATTTTCTTTAATGAGCGTGAGTCACCGCAAATGGCTTTGTTCAGTATTTATCTGCAATTGCCGATGTATGATTTTCCGCCGTTCCTTAAAGGTTTGTATCTTAGTCTGGATTACAACAGGAATCCGATAGCGCGTCGTATCTTGTTTGTAAAGCAAGGGGATAGTACAGACATGGAGGAATTCTTGGAACTGAAAGGGGAGCTGGTTCCACTTGATAAGTTGACAGAATTACAAAAGAAGTATTATGACTATACTTGTCAGGAGGGAGATTGTATCCGTACCTGCATGGTTCCGTCTCCCCAATTGAATGAAAATGATTTGGAAAGGGAAAAAAGATTTTGTCTTTATGATTCGTACATTGGAAGCGGCTTGTAATAACAACATATTGCATCCAGTCCTGCTGCATAAACCTCTTCTCTTCCCTGATTAAGCCTTTTTATACGGATGTATTCTATCTCCATAGTCTTTGGAGTTATCTCCATAAGCTTTGGAGTTAACTCCCAAGGCTATGGAGTTAACTCCAAAGACTTGCGGAGATAAAACAAACAGGAAGAAAACCTTTAACCATACGGCAGGAAAGGTTTAGAGATATGGATAAGATCTTTTAAGGATGAATCAGATTACAAAGCTACGCGTTCCTTATGGAGGAATACCCTTTTGCAGACTTGCTCGTCCACTGTAGGGATGGATTTCATTCCATTCCTGCAATGGATGATGTTTTGACAATGCTTATGATAGAAATGTACTTATATTACCCGATGCGGAAATATAAAGTTTATGCATGGCACGAGTACAGGCTACATATAACATGCTGCGGTCTATTTCTGTTCTATAGTCTTTATCAGTTACAAATGGAACAATCACTTCGTCAAATTCCAGTCCCTTTGCCATGTGGGCTGTAGTAATGACCACCCCATTGACAAAAGCTACACTTTCTTCTGTCAGCAAACAGATCTTATCAGACAAATGATTGATGGCTGCATACAACTTGTCCGCTTGTTTTACGGTTTTGCATATTATACCCATGGATACATCAGCTCCTTTCAGGAAAGAGGTGATGAGGTTTTCTATCCATTCTATCTCTTTCTTTTCTGTGGGAAGCAAGCGACTGCCGGTTCCTCTCCATGACGATCTATAGCTTCCAGTTCCTCGTTCTTGGCAATGCGTTGGGCAAACTCTGTGATTTCATACGTGGAGCGATAACTTTTACAAAGCTTCATCACTTCCGAGCCGACTAATACACGTTGGATCTGTTCGCAGGTGGTGGAACTGTATGGATTTACTGATTGCTTTGCATCTCCCAATATTGTTTTCCGGCAAGGGAATAATTTAGCCAGAACTTTGTATTGTATCGGAGTATAGTCCTGCATTTCGTCTACCAGCAGATGCTTGATGCCATACATGGTTTTATTATCTTCCAGGGCCAGTTTCAAATAAAGTAATGGGGCTACATCCGCATATTCCAATTTCCGGTTTTTACCCTGTTTGAACATTTCCGGTTTTCCCAGCCAGTCATAAAATCCCTTGTACAAGTCAAGGTCTTTATTGTTGAACATCTTTTTCAGTTCATTACCCAACTGCCGTATCTGTATTTTTCCCATCGGCTCTTGGTGATAGGTGAAAGTCAGTTCGCGGGCAATTTCTTCTGCCATTGGTTGGAAACGGCTGCGCATGGGCAGGCGGTGCCATGCCGCGAAACGTTTTTTCAGGTACTCGGCAGGGATAGGGATACGTCCTGCTTTCAGGTCGGTTGGCCGAAATGCGTTTTGTTCTAAATATAGAATGTATTTATCCATCTGCTGGATAAACTCGGTGGTGGATTTGAATCGGATACGTTCTATAAAATTTTCTTCCTCTTTGTCCAGTATTTCGGCCACCTGGTCAAAGAAGGTTTGTATTTTATACTTGTTATCCAGTATTTTGAGCATTAATTCCTCAAAGCCGCATTCTTCAATTTTTTCTTCTCCCAATTCGGGAAGTACGTTCGAGATGTAATCGGCAAATACTTTATTGGGGGAAATGATCAGGATATCATTGGACGTGATTTCCCCTTTGTGCCGATATAGCAGATAGGCTACACGGTGCAAGGCGATGGATGTTTTTCCTGAACCGGCTACTCCCTGAATAATCAGGGTGTTCGATGTATCATTACGGATAATTTTATTCTGTTCCCGTTGGATGGTGGCGACTATATTCTTCATCCGGTCATCGGAGTTTCCACTCAATTCTTTCTGAAGGATGTCATCTTGAATATTCAGTGAACTTTCCAGCATGAATTCCATTTTTCCGTCACGGATGCGATACTGGCGTTTCAGACGGATGTTACCTTTCACTTCTCCCGAGGGGGCGTCGAAATGTGCTTCTCCTAATTCATAATCATAGAACATGCTGGAGATGGGGGCACGCCAGTCGTGTATCAGATTTTCATTGGTGGGAGGATTGAAAAATGAGTGGATACCTATATATAATGGCAGGACTTCGGGTTGCCCTTTTTCTTGAAAGTCGATGCGCCCGAAATAGGGAATGGCCATCATTTTGCGATAACGTTTCTTTTTCTCGGCCAAGGACTCACTGGCTGCTACTTGTTGGGTGACTATCTGCCGGACCGCACTTTTCTCGGCGCGGTCCAGTTCGGACAGATTTTCCCACAAGTAGAGTTTGTGCTCCATTACGTCTTTGGATTTATCTTCAATGGCCTTATCCATCTGTTCGATATTGGCAGCTAGTAAAGCAATAATATCCATGAGATAGGCTTTCTCTTCCTTTTCAGTCTGGTTAAATATCATAGCGCGTATTTGTTTGTCGTTTTATTGCTGGGCGAAATTACACAAATATGCTTAATGTTATTCTCTTTGTATGGAGAAATGTGGATGTAAATTTGTTCTTTGTCCGGTTGTTTGGATAACTCCAATATGAATATTGCAGGAATGAAAGCTGGTCTTTTCTTTGTGGAAAAAAGGTGGAAGACTTTCACAAGTTCCCCACCCCAACCGTAGCAGGTACATGTAAAATATACCTGAAATGAAATGATTTATTATTTTCTGCTTATAGGTTATTACAGATTGTTTTTACATAAATATAGGCGCCATATATTTCACCAGAAAGTATCCGCCGGCTATCAGCCATATATAGAGAATCGAGGCAAGGACAAAGGGCTTTGCTCCGGCCTTCCGGAATTTGTCGATACTGGTTTCCGCACCCAAGGCAGTCATGGCCATTGTCAGCAGGAAAGTATCTACATTGTTGATAAAGGCAGTCAGGCTTTGCGGCAGCAAATCGAAAGAATTGAAACCGATGACAGCCAGGAAACCGATAGCAAACCAAGGAATGGAGACTTTTTTCATACTTCCATTTTGTTCTCCGGCTTTAATTGCCGGTTGGGATACCATGAAGCTGGTAATGAGCAGAACGGGAACCAGCATCATTACACGAATCATTTTTACGATAATGGCGACATCGGAAATTTCTTTGCCCATTGCGTTGCCGGCACCTACTGTGTGCGCTACCTCATGCAAGGTCGCTCCGGTGAATATACCATTTCATTGGCAGAAAGTACGAATGTGCCATTATGATATAATATAGGATAAATGAACATGGATATAGTTCCAAAATAACAACAGTGGAAACAGCCACGGCTGTTTTATAGGGTTTGGTTTGAATGGTCGATTCAGCGCCTAGTATAGCTGCCGCACCGCAAATACCACTGCCGATGGAAGTGAGCAGTGCGATGCCCCGGTCCATTTTCAACATTCGTCCTATCAGGATACCCCCTAGAATAGTTGTTGTTACTATAATTGTGTCAATAAAAATAGCGGGCAAGCCCACTGCAAGCACATCTTGAAAAGTTAATCTGAAACCGTAAAGAATGATTCCGATACGCAAGATTCGTTTAGAACAAAACTGGATACCGGGGACCCATGTCTCAGGCAAATTATTCCGGAGGCTGTTAGCATATAACATACCTAAAATAATACCGACAATCATGGGACTGAATGATAACTCTTTTACAAAGTTCATTTCGCCTATATAAAAGGCCGCACATGAGAACAGGGTGATCAAGAGTACCCCATGGAGCATACTGCTTCTTTTTTCGCTTATCATAATTTATTTTTTTATGGTGTTTAAAAGTGTCGTACAAAATAACAACTTTAGATTGGGATACACCGAATTAAAATTCTTATAGCCTATAACCTTTAATTATCAAAGAAGAAGAATGTTCACGGAAAAAGAATAATGCACAATCTCTCAAAAAAAAGATTGTGCGTTATAATATAGATATATACAGATCGTTGTTACTGGCTTTTATAGCTGTTTATCTGAGATTAATCGTGCAATGCGGGTCTTGTTCTGTGTTCCTTTGGTAAGCAGGTAAACGTGCTTATACGCATCACGGTTCAGTTCGGTAGGCGAACCGTTGATAAGGATAATGTTCCGGTCATTGGCAAATTTCAGGATGCCGCTGATGTTGTTGGGATGCAGTTTGCCTATTTCATCCATCATACAGTGCAATTTGAAATCTTTGAATTTGCGTGACGCCCCTTCCTTGAACACATTCAGCAACATGATGTTTATCATCGCTTTTACCAGAATGTCGGTTCCTTCCGACCCCACATTGGCTATCTTCTCGATAAATCCGGTATCATTGCCGTTCTCCACAATGCGGAAACGCAATTCGAAGGAATCATACAGGCGGATGCTGTCGTAGCGGTAGGCATGTATTTCCTTGATAAAGGTACGCAGCAAAGTGATCGCTTCTTCTTTTACCAATTGCTTCTTGGCAGAGGAAAACAGGTTGGTTTCCGGTGAGAGGTCATAGCCGTAATCATGGTAATATTTCTGTATCTCACGTAGAATATTCACTACGCGGTTGCTGCTCTCTTCCACTTTCATTTCAATGCGCTGGATAACTCCTACAAAGTTGCAGGTAGCGAAACCTTTATTGATTTCACGGATCACATCTTGAATATCATCTTCTGATGAAGTCAGCATGGAGGTATCCATACTGATACGTTTGAAGGTATCCCAATGTTCATTGTTAATGCGACGGATGTACTCGTCTATGCGGTTCTCTTCCACAAAGTCGTGCAGCTCGTCGGCAAAGCGTACATATTCCCAGTCCTCGTTGAACTTTACGCGGAACTTGAAAGTGTTGTCCTCATCAAAATGTCCGGTGAAAAGGTTCACTTCCTTGCGGAGCTTGCTTTGTACCTGTGTGAATTGGTTGGCCTGGCGGGTCAGTTCGTCAATCAGCTCCATACAAGTCTTGGTGGTCTGTATGGTCTGTGCGGTTTCAGAACGGAATATATCCTGATGCGGTTTGTACCAGTCGTATGCCGAAATCTTACTGTAGGCTTCCAAGTTCTTTTGCAATTCCCTTACATTTTCTTCCGCTTCTTCCAGTTCTTTGTTCAGAAGGTCTATTTTTTCTTGCAGGGAAGATGTTTCCGCTCTCAGCGTTTCCCGTTCCTGCTGGAGCAGACGTTTCTGTTCGTCGTGTTCCCGTTGCCATCCGGGGATACGGTCTATCAAGTCCCGTTTATCTTTCTGATATTCGATGACCAGTGTTGCGTTTTCCTTAATGAAAGAAAGTTCTTTATCCAGTTGAGCCAGTTGGTTGGCAATATCTTGCAAACGTTCGGTATCCGCCCCCTGCGAGTGAAGCTCTTTTTGCATATCTGCTTCATATTCAGCTTTGATGGAGGAGATTCTTCGTTGTTCTTCTTTTTCTTCCTTTCCGATAATTTCCGCCTGTGTCTTTTTTTCGGTGGCAAGCGTTTGCTGCTGCTGGTTCCATGCCTGTTTCAGATTATCCAGTTTTTCTGTTTTCTCCTTGTTCAGGTTTTTTAGTTTGTTGTTTATTCCTTCCAGTTCGGCAGCCCGTTTGCGCTTTTCGTTTTCCAATTGGTTTATTTTGGTGTTCCGTTCCTCATTGGCTTTCTTCTTCCATTCTTCCAAGTCGAGCATATCCTGCTGGTATTGGCGTTCCAATTGTTCCAGTTCATACTCTATTTGGCTGATGAGATTTTTTTGCTCCTTTATCTGCGGTTGGTATTTGCGTTTCAGCTGCTCCTGCACTTCTTCCTTTTCAGTTTGCAGGCGTTGCATGGCGGCAGTGATTTCTTCCAGACGCTTTTCACCGTTTTCTTTCTCGGCTATGTAGTCGTCTATAGATTGATGGGACGATGGATGCTGTCTAAATTTATGGAAATGCCATAGAATGAGTTCCCCCCTTCAATGGTACTTTGCGGGAAAAGTCCCCGTTGCCATAAAATACTTTCATCACACAGTTTGCCGATGTTCTCTTCCCATCCTTTTTTGTTTTCTTTCAGCCAGCCTTGCAAGGTGTCTTTGCTGTTGTTCAGAAAAGCTTGTAATTCGTCTATGCGAGGACGCAGTTGCAGCATTTCCTGTTGTAGTTTCTGCAAGGTCAAGTCTTTTTCTTTCAACTGTTTTTGCTGTTCCTCTTCCCAAGTCATGGTCAGTTCCTTGATGGTGAGCTGCGCTTGGGCGATACGGTTTTTTCGTTCCGTGTGAAAGTTGGCATAATTCTGGATGCGCGCTTTCAATTCCTGCTGCTCTTCCTCAAAGAAAATTTCCTTTCTGCATAGTTTTATCTGATAATCCATGGCATTCAGTTCACTCAGTTTCTCGGCTTTCAGCGGATGGAGTTGCTGTGACAGGCTTTCGAACTCCTGGTAAAGGGAATCAGTGAACCGCTGGTATTCTTTGCGGGCCTCTTCCAGACGCTCGTTGTATGCATTGTTTAATGTATCCAGTTGTTTGATTTTCGCTTCATGAATCTTGTTCCATTGCTCGTCCAAGGCCTGAATCAGCGATTTATACTTGGTGGATATTTCCATATATTGTGAGGTAAGGATGCGTTGTTCTTCCAGCAATCCCACCTGCCGGTTCTTCCATTCTTCTTTCTTGGAAGAACGTTCTATAATCTCTTCTATGTTCTTTTTCTGATAGTCCTTTTCTTTGCCTAATGCCTTTTGCAATTCGTTGTTCAGCACTGCCAGGGCTTCCTGTAACTTGTCGCTGCGCTTGCGCGATTCATCTTGAAGTTCCTGTTTCCGGCGCATCAGTTTTCCCTTGCCGGCATCTGCGCGGTCTTGTTTCTCTTTCCATTGGGGAAGGATACTTTCGGCTTTGCGAAAAGCGGTGACCAGTTCGCGGCAGTTCTGCACCAGTCCGCCTTGCAGTTGGGAGGTTTGTTGGGATAATAGCGTGATTTCCCTAGCTTGTTTCCGGGTTTCCCGTTTCTGAAATTCTTCGATGTCCTTCAGACGAGTCTCAAAGTTTTTCAGATGCTCCTTGTAACTGTTCAGGTCGATGGCTGTTTCGTCTTCGTTCAGAGAAGAAATGATTGTTTTTTTGATAAATTCAGCATCTAGTTTCGAATTCAACAACACGTTTTGTATGGTACGCGGAATATTCTGGTATTGCTTGCTCTCCATCAGCGAGTACCGGCTGAACTCAGGACTTGTACTGTTTCCATACAGAATGTTCCGATACTCGTCGTAGGTATAGATGATGCGTGAATATTCTATTCCATGTTGGTCCAGCACAGCACGCACGCGGTCACTCTCGCTATAGGCCATCCGGTTCTCATCTATAAAGAATTCTTTACGGTAAGGAGAGTGGATGAAGCGGTAGCACACACGGTTCATCGACTTGAAACTCAGAATACAGAATGCATCGTTCTCTGTTGCCACTTCGTAAACAATGTACGAGTTGGAGTAGGGGAAATAGTAATCCGTGTAATTTTGCTTTTCCACCGAAATGCCCAGTCGTTGCGTGTCGGCATTATAAAAGAAAAGGATAGCACGCAGAATGGTACTTTTCCCTACTCCCTGCGTGCCGATGAAGTGAACGTTTCCGTCCAGATAAATATCGTCCGAATAAGGGATATTCGCACTATTGATAAAGATTATTCTACTCAGGTTTCTCATCTTCGGTTTCGTCGTAAATGTTGATACTTTCAATCAGTCTTTCCAGATAATGCCAGGCACTCATCACCTTATACGTATTCGTTTTCTCGTTTTCTTGTTCCAGAAACGAGTCTTTGGTGAGCTGGCGTATCATGTTTTCCAGTACTTCCTTGCGGATGTCCTTGTCCGAGAAGTGTTTCCGCATACCGTCCAGTTTGTTCTGGAGCAGCATGTTAATGTTGGTTTCCACCAATATCTGTTCGGGCTGGAAGCGGAATCCGGGACCGAAAGTTTCATCGTAAGTTTTGAAAAAGTCGAGCACATCTATCCAGTAATAGGCACGCATGATTTTTTGTTCCAGTGTGGCTTTAGGTTCTATACGCGAGAAGAAGAAATATTCGTTTCCACGTTCCAGCGTATAGTTTATCTGTGAAAAATACTGATAGAGGGGCTCGTAATTCTCATCTATTTCATTATACATATCGCGTACTTCTTCACTGGTGCTGTTGGAACTGATGAACAGTCCTTTCTGCAGGTATTCAAAGATGGACGCGGTATTATCGGGTATTTGTATATTTAAATCCATAATTCTCAGAGTGGATATATTTTAGCGTATTCATATTGATTGTGGAGTCCGAACTCGTTCCGGATTTCCAGTTGGTTTTCGTAAAGTGAGACAATCTGACAGAAGAACGTGGTGCGTTCCTTTTCGTCCACTTCGCGATGGAAGTGATACTGCAACAGAAAAGAGAAAAGGTCGTTGACCGGTTCTCCTTTCCAACGGGCTTCTGCTCCCGACTGCACAAAGGCGGTCACTACTTCGTCCAGATTAATCACTTCTTCATACATGGCCTGTGCTCTCAAGTCTTCTTCACTGAAAGCCCCGGCTTCATTTTTCCGCACAATTTCACGGTACTTCTGATTGCTGATAACTTTCAGAATGATGGGACGTGCTTCGTCACTGGCCAGATAGGCAGGCGACAGTTTGAACGATGCTTGCGGACTGCCTTCCAGCAGGAGGGAACGCTCCCGTTCCATGATTTCGGACAGGTTGCTTCGGGCGCGCAGCTCGAACTGGTCTTGCAGATATTTTACTTTTCGTATCTTTTCTACCAGTATCACCTGGTTCTTTATCTGGTTCAGATAATTGATGATATCCTGTTGGGCACGAATCAGACTGTGGGCTGATAGTTGCAGTTCCTGTCGCAGTTCGAGCAGAATGCGAGTCAGCTCCTCATCAGTGGCCTGGCGGAAGAAATCTCGTTCTTCGTGCAGAATCAGATGTTCGGTAGAGTCTATCAACCGCTGGATGTTGATTCGCTTTTTGTCCAGATTTTGCAGTTTGGCTATTTTTATCTGGTACGTAGGTTCGTGTTTGAAAGCATTATCAATATTGTGTTGAAGATTGATAATGTTCCGTATCGTTACACGTGCCAGTTTCTGAAAGGTAATCTTGATATTGCGTACATAACTTTCCTTGCGCGACTGGATCTTTTCCTTCAGGTAGTAGTCCATCAGTTCGTGCAGATACTCTATGTTTTCCTCTACGGTAGCAGTGTTGATTTCCTCGTTTGCTTCCAGCAGCAGTTCGAAGAAATCAAGGAATCGGGTATCCAGTTCCACAAAGTTTCCGTTTTGGTGTATGATTTCCTTTTCGATGAGTATTTTTAAACGGTTTTCGTCTTCTTTCAATAGGGTGAGTGCATCCGAGTATCGAAAACTGTGTACTTTTCTCTTCTCAAACATCTCTACCAACAGCCCTTTAGCTACAAAAATCGTATTTATAATTTCGTGAATTGACCGGAATATATACATTGTTTTTTTCAAAAAAGTCCGGCGAAGTTACTCCAAAAGGTTGGAAAAACCTAGCGTTTTATGCTAAAAAGCATATAAATAGTGAAGTAAAAGGTGGAAAATGCTGAGGCGTAAATTAGTAAGAAGGAGGTCGTTGTATGGAGTTTCTGTCGCTTGTATGATGCTATATTTTTCAGATGCGGTTGACACGAATAACGTAGTTAGAATAAAGATATCCGTGCCATCGCATCTGGAAAATAGAATACTTTAGGAACTTTACGGTAAAGACTGATAAACCGGGTGCCTATGTTTTAGAACTGTTTAGTTGTGTGGGTTATTTGCAGGCTAGTTCGAATATCTCTTTACTATATTCTTTGTTCAGCTTCACATAATTGCTACCCATTCTCCCTTGTTTTCATGTAGTTTTTTTACCAGCAGTTCAATGTCAGGATGTTCTATACCTAGTTCTTTGAAATTGACCGGTAAGCCTATGTATCTGAAAAAATGTTTCAATCGTGATACACCGGCAAGTGCCATCTCTTCCAAATCCTCATTTTCGGGAACTCCGAAAACGCGGTTTGCAAACTGGGCAATCTTCTTCGGATTATGTTCTGCCATGAATGTCATCCATGCAGGTACGATAACTGCCAGTCCTGCCCCATGCGTCACATTATATACAGCACTGATTTCATGTTCCAGAAAATGTGACGCCCAGTCTTCCTCACAACCTACTCCGCAAGTACCGTTATGAGCAATTGTTCCACACCACATGATATTGGCGCGTGCTTCGTAATCGTTCGGGTCCTGCTTCACTTTATATGCTTCTTTGATGATAGTCATCAAAGTCCCTTCACACAGCCGGTCACTGATTTCTACATCGGGAGTGTTGGTAAAATAACGTTCCATAATGTGTACCATCATATCGGCAATGCCACAAGCTGTCTGATAAGGGGGAAGGGTATAGGTCAATTCCGGATTCATCACAAGCAAAACGGGCCGTAGTAATTCCGGTACACGCAAACTTAGTTTCTGCAGACCTTCCAGTTTGGTAATCACCGTATTGCCCGAACCTTCGCTACCGGCAGCGGGAATAGTAAGTACCACACCCACTTTTAAGGCCTTCTTCACTTTGGCTTTTCCTATATAGAAATCCCAAAAATCACCTTCGTAGGGCACTCCTGCCGCAATGGCTTTTGCGGTGTCAATAACGGAACCTCCCCCACGGGAAGCATAAAGTCCACGCCTTCTTTGCGGGCCAGTTCGATGCCTTCGTACACTTTCGGGTCAGTAGGATTAGGCTGTATACCTCCTAGTTTTACATATTCCACTCCGGCCTGTTGCAATGACTCTTCTATGCGTTGCAGTAATCCGCTACGAATAATAGAGCCTCCGCCGTAAACAATCATCACCTTTCGGGCGTTATACTTTTTAGCAAGAGTTCCGGTTTGTCCTTCTGTATCCTTACCAAACACAAACTCGGTAGGGCTATAAAATACAAAATTGTTCATTTGCTTATTCCTTATATTATTTTGTTATATGAAACCAAAGCAAAGTTAAGGAAATATATTACCTTTGCCGCCTAAATTTAGTAAAAAGATGAAAACGGACATTGAAATAGCACGCAGCATTGAGCTGGTCAAAATTAAACAGGTGGCTCGGGAAACCGGTATTCCTGTAGAGCACATCAGTAACTACGGGCGCTATATTGCCAAGGTAGATGAAAGTCAGATAGATGAAGAAAAGGTGCAGCAGAGTAACCTTATTCTAGTTACTGCTATCACTCCTACCAAAGCCGGTATTGGTAAGACCACTGTTTCTATCGGATTGGCTTTGGGACTGAATAAAATAGGAAAGAAAACAATTGTTGCCTTGCGCGAACCGTCATTGGGTCCCTGTTTCGGAATGAAAGGGGGAGCTGCCGGAGGAGGATACGCCCAGGTTTTGCCAATGGATAAGATTAATCTTCATTTTACAGGTGATTTTCATGCCATCACTTCTGCTCACAATATGATTTCGGCCTTGTTGGACAATTACCTTTATCAGAATCGTGATAATGGTTTCGGATTGAAGGAAGTGTTGTGGCGTCGTGTGCTTGATGTGAATGACCGTTCATTGCGTTATATTGTCACAGGGCTGGGGCCGAAGACCAACGGAATCACTCAGGAATCAGGTTTTGACATAACTCCGGCCTCCGAAATTATGGCTATTTTGTGTTTGGCTAAGGATGAAAAGGACTTGCGTCGCCGAATTGAGAATATATTGTTGGGCTTTACATACGATAATAAGCCTTTTACAGTAAAAGATTTGGGAGTTGCCGGAGCCATCACGGTTCTTTTGAAGGATGCTCTTTCTCCTAATCTGGTACAGACTACGGAGCATACCGCCGCTTTTGTGCACGGTGGTCCGTTTGCCAATATTGCTCATGGTTGTAACTCTATTCTGGCAACCAAGATGGCAATGACTTTCAGTGATTATACCATTACCGAAGCCGGATTCGGGGCTGACTTGGGAGCGGAGAAGTTTTATGATATCAAGTGCCGTAAGGCGGGTATTACACCTAAATTGACCGTACTGGTGGTTACTGCCCGTGCGTTGAAAATGCATGGCGGCGTATCACAGGATAAGATAAAGGAACCCAATCTGGAAGCTTTGAAACAAGGTATAGCCAATATGGACAAACATCTGCGTAATCTGAAATATTTCGGTCAGACGGTTGTGGTTGCGTTCAACCGTTATGGAGATGATTCGGAGGAAGAAGTGGATTATATCCGTACCCATTGCGAGAAGAAAGGAGTGGGATTTGCCGTAAACAATGCCTTTACTGATGGTGGCGAAGGGGCAGTAGAATTGGCGGAACTGGTTGTGAAAACCATTGAGGAACAACCTTCCGAGCCTTTGCAATATGCCTATGATGATGAGGATAGTGTAGAAACTAAAATATCGAAGGTGGCTTGTAACTTGTATGGGGCCAGTATCATTACCTATAGTGCCGCCGCCCGTAAGAAACTGAAACATATTGTAGAATTGGGATATGGAGATTTCCCTATCTGTATTGCCAAGACGCAGTATTCATTCTCTACCGACCCAAATTTACGGTGCGGTAGATAACTTTGAATTCCATGTACAAGATATTGTGATGAATGCCGGAGCTGAGATGCTGGTAGTCATTGCCGGAGAAATAATGCGTATGCCGGGATTGCCGAAGGAACCGCAAGCATTGCATATTGATATCGTGAATGGTGAAATAGAGGGGTTGTCGTAACCCCTCTTTTTTTACTGAACTTATACTGTGTTACATTGACGAGATTAAACACCAAGTGTAAATGGAAAGTCCGATGCCTATTACCAATCCTACAGATGACCATCTGATAAACAACTTGTCTTTATATTTGCAGCCATAGCATAAGCCTGTAATGGCGCACATGGAAATTCCGATTGGAAATACAAAGAATCCTATTGAGATAACCCCCATGAGTATAATAATACCCATGATGGTTAGAACTTTGTTTCTTGCTGTCATGGCTTTTATTGTTTGGTGTTGAATGTATATGGATTATATATGGCAGTAAAAGTACAAAATTATTGTTTAGAATCAGACTTTTATCCGTTTTTTATATATTTGCATTATCTAAAAAGTGGATAGATGGCAGATGTCTTGACTCCCGAACAACGCCGTAAATGCATGTCTCGGATTCGTAGTAGGAATACAAAACCTTCTGTCAGAAATGAGAACCTGAATAGGTTATTGTTTACGCTGAACCATTTGTTCTTGGAATATTTCGCAGTACGTCATGCAGTTTCGTATGGAGAGAGCGGTAGAGAATTAAATTTGGTTGCGGCCGAAGATAAAACGGAATATGAGAAAGATAAGCCTTTATAAAAATTGAACTAATCAGTAACGACAAAATGGATATGAAACATGTAAAGTATCTGGCTCTTGTCCTATGCATAGGGAATCTGTCGCCTGTTATGGCGCAGACAGCCTCGAAAAGTCTCACAGTAGACAATTTAGTTGCTTGGCAGCGTATCAGCGGGCAATCTATTTCTGATAATGGAAAGTGGGTGGCATGCAAGATGGAACCTTGGGAAGGGGATGCTGTGGTGAATTTGTATGATGCACAAGGGAAGGAACTTGCCACTTTCCCGCGGGCAGACCGTTTTCTTTTCTCGGCCTCTTCCGACTATTTGGTTGTGTCGCAGAAACCCGGCAAGATGATAGTGGATTCTCTGAAAATAAAGAAAACAAAGAAAGATAAGTTGCCGATGGATGCATTGGTTATTTATTCGCTTTTGGGCGACAGGGAAGTGATTGATTCACTGAAAACATTCAAACTGGCAGAGAAGGTGGACTGGGTTGCTTTTCAGAAGGGAAGGAAAGACTCGACTTTGTATGTTCAACCGTTGAATGCAAACCTCAGTACTCGGTATGAGGCTCCTGCTGTGAAAGCTTTCAACTTTGCGGAGAAAAGCGGAATGCTTTATTATATAACCGCAGGTGATAAAGCAGAGGAAAAGCCGGGATTGTATCTTCTGAATACGGAAACAGGTGTGAAGACGCTGATAAAAGAAGGTGACGGGGTGTTTAAACAGGTAACTTTTGATGAAGATGGAGCAAACTTGGCTTTCTTATATTGTGCACAGAAAAATTCTTGTTATAAAGCCATGAGCTTGTGGCTGTCACAGCAGGGAGCACCGGCAACAGAAGTTGTGGCACGTGGCAATCAGGCTCTTCCGAAGGATGGGTGATTAGTGAGCATGGGAAATTACAATTTTCGAAGAGTGCTTCCCGGTTGTTTTTTGGCACATCGCCTGAGCCTAGACAAAAGGATACGTTGCAATTGGCGGAGAACCGTCCAATGTGCAGGTGTGGAGTTGGGACGAGCCGGTGCAATATACTGTACAGAATTATAATAAGGAGAAAGAGCTGAAAAGAAGCTATCAAGCGGTTTATCATATAAATAGTGGTCGTATTTGTCAGCTGGCAGATGAGGAGTTATCTCAGATTTTGTTGGGAGATGAAGGAGATGCCCCGTTGGCATTGCTTTCCACTTCGCGTCCTTATTCATTGTCCTCCATGTGGGAAGGGCGGACACGCAGTGATTATTACACTGTGTCTTTGGAAGATGGCAGCCGTAAATTACTGGCATCGGCGGATTATGGCAGATACCGTCTTTCACCACAAGGCAAGTATGCGTATTGGTATGCTGAAACAGACAGTTGTTGGTATACTCTTTCTATGGCAGATGGGAAAAAGGTTCAGTTGACTACCCCTGTTTCTTTCCTCGCATGGGATGAAGAGAATGATGTACCTGACTATCCGAACGCACATGGAACTGCCGGATGGACGGAACGGGATGAGTCCCTTTTAATTTATGACCGTTATGATATTTGGAAATTCGATCCGGATGCCATGAAGGAACCTGTCAATCTGACGATGAATGGACGTAAGAACCGGATTTCATATCGTTTGGTAAAACTGGATAAGGAGGAGCGTGTGGTTGACCTGAACAAGCCACAGTTGTTGAAAGGCTTTAACGAAGTGACCAAAGGGAACGGGTATTACAAGGCTCGTTTTTCCACCGCTGCTTCTCCCAAAGAATTGATAGCGGGTAACTATATGTTACGCAGTATTTATAAGGCGAAAAATACAGACCATGTAATCTATACGATGGAAAGTTTTGAGCAATATCCTGACCTTCATTATGCTACACTCGATTTCAAGAAATCTATTCGGTTGACTCATGGCATTGACCAACAGAAAGACTATTTGTGGGGAACTGCTGAATTGGTTTCGTGGATATCTTTAGATGGTCGTAAGTTGGAAGGGGTGGTGTACAAGCCTGCTAATTTTGATCCGGCCAAGAAATACCCGATGATTGTGAGTTTCTATGAGCGAAATTCAGAAACTCTGTTTAATTACCGGATGCCGGAACCGCATCGGTCTACCATTGATTATCATTTTTATAACAGTAACGGGTATATTGTGTTCAATCCGGACATACGTTATGTAGACGGTTATCCGGGTGAGAGTTGCTATAACTGTCTGATGCCGGGGGTTGCCATGCTGATAGGCAAAGATTATATTGACGAGAAAGCCATAGGTGCGCAGGGACATAGTTGGGGCGGTTATCAAGTGGCTTATCTGGCTACACGTACTGATTTGTTTGCGGCTATTGAGTCAGGTGCTCCGGTGGTCAATATGTTCAGTGCCTACGGAGGTATCCGTTGGGGATCGGGGCTGGCGCGCTCGTTCCAGTATGAACATACTCAGAGCCGTCTGGCCGGTACGCCTTGGAGTACTCCGTTGCGTTATTTGGAAAACTCTGCTCTGTTCACGATGGACAAGGTACAAACACCTGTTTTAATTATGCATAATGATGCTGACGGACATGTGCCCTGGTATCAGGGAATAGAATATTTTGTGGCAATGAAACGTCTTGGAAAGCCTTGTTGGATGCTGAACTATACAGGCGAACCGCATTGGCCGACAAAGATTGCCAACAAAATAGATTTTCAAAAACGTATGTTCCAGTTCTTTAATCATTATCTGAAAAAAGAAGCAATGCCTGAATGGATGTCTGACGGGGTTCCGGCTGTAGAACAGCCTTATGAATTAGGATACTGATATTATGTGTTCGGACGACTATAGAATTCAAGCTGCTCCTACTGTGGATAAAGTAAAAGGATAGTTCCTGAAAAGAGGGAGGAGGTGTGTCAAAACTAAAATGACAGCTCCGAAAAGTTACAGATAGTAATTATAAACTTAAAAAGGGTCGTATCAAGCTCTGTATTGACTAATGATACGGCCCTTTCTTTAGTTTTTTAGGATGCTCAAATTTCAAATTATAAATTCATATTTTCAAAAACTGAGTTTTGATCCTCTCTTCTTCTTTTTAGTACAATGCTTTTTTATTCAAACTTACCATAACGGGTTAGGCAACAGTTTGCGGTCACCTAATGTATTATCTACCCGGGCTACATTGATCCAGAATTTGTTATCACGTACCGATTCGATAGGATAAGCGGCTTTCTCGCGGCTGTAGCTGTGATTCCATTCATTGGCCACCACTTCATATTCAGGATGCGGGGCGTTGACCAATACATTATCTTCTTTATCGGCACTGCCATTCTTCACTTCTTGAATTTCCTGCCAGATGGTTTGCATCACAGTGACGAAATTATCCAGTTCCCATAAACTTTCACTTTCAGTCGGTTCAATCATCAATGTTCCATGAACCGGGAAAGAAAGGGTGGGCGCATGATAGCCATAGTCCATCAGACGCTTGGCGATGTCATTTTCGCTGATACCGGTTTCGTCATGCAGATAGCGGCAATCTAAAATCATTTCATGGCCCACAAAGCCCGTAGCACCGGTATATACAATACCGTAGGTATCCTTGAAGCAGGCTGCCAGATAATTGGCGCTCAGAATGGCAGTCTTGGTGGCATTGGTCAGACCTTCGGCGCCCATCATGCAAATATAACCGTAAGTAATAGGCAGGATTCCTGCGCTACCGTATGGAGCTGAAGAAACCTGATTGGCACTGTTACCCCAAACTTGATGTCCCGGAAGGAACGGGACCAGATGTTCGGCTACACAAACGGGACCTACACCGGGACCGCCACCACCGTGAGGGCTGGCAAAAGTCTTATGCAGATTCAAATGGCATACATCAGCACCGATGGTACCCGGATTGGTCAGACCTACCTGTGCATTCATATTTGCACCATCCATGTAAACCTGTGCTCCGCATTTATGAATAATTTTACAAATTTCTGCAATTTCCGGTTCAAAGATACCATGAGTGGACGGATAGGTAATCATTAATGCAGCCAGATCATCCTTGTTGGCTTCTGCTTTTGCACGTAAATCTTCTACGTCTACATTACCTTTATCGTCACAGGCACAAGTCACCGTGGTATATCCGCATTGAATGGCTGAAGCCGGATTCGTACCGTGGCTGATGCCGGAATTAATATCTTGTTGCGGTGTCCCTGTCCGATACTTTCCAGATAAGCGCGGATGATGCGAAGTCCTGTATACTCTCCTGCTGCACCTGAATTAGGTTGCAAAGTGATTCCTGCAAATCCGGTAATAACCTTCAACTGCTCGCTTAGGTTATTAAGTAGTGTCTGATAGCCTTTTGTTTGATCCTCAGGTGCTAACGGGTGTATAGCCATCCAGCCTAAGTTGCTGAGTGGGAGCATTTCCGAAGCGGCATTCAGTTTCATGGTACAAGAACCCAATGAAATCATGGAATGTGCTAATGAGATATCTTTACGTTCCAAACGTTTGATATAACGCATCATTTCGGTTTCAGTATGATACTTGTTGAATACCTCATGGGTGAGGAAGGAAGTACGGCGGCGTAGTTCACGGTTCAGTGAGGATGCTTCGGGAATGTCTGTCACTTCTTGAACGGTTTCTTCGGCAGCAATGGAGAAGATGGAAAGTAACAGGTTTACATCTTTCGGGTCGGTGGTTTCATCAATGCTGAAACCTACATCGCCATTATCATAGTAACGGAGGTTTACTTCTTTACTCAATGCGATGGTACGCAGCTTCTGAGCCGAAACATGGTCGGGCAGACTGAAACGCAGGGTGTCAAAGAATAATTCATTATGCTGTACATATCCCAAGCGGGTTAGGGCTTTGTTCAACCAGGTGGTAATGCTATGAATGCGTTTTGCTATATTTTTGATACCTTCCTGCCCATGATAAACGGCATAGAAGCCGGCCATTGTAGCCAGTAATGCCTGTGCGGTGCAGATGTTGGAAGTTGCTTTTTCGCGTTTAATATGTTGCTCACGGGTCTGTAAAGCCATACGGTAGGCCAGTTTGCCATATTTGTCTTTAGACCAGCCGATGATACGTCCCGGCATATTGCGTTTATATTCGTCACGTGTAGCGAAGTAGGCTGCGGACGGACCTCCGTAGAACAAGGGGATACCCAGCGCTGGGTACTTCCGAATACGATATCTGCTCCCCATTCGCCGGGAGGAACTAATAATGCCAAACTCATGATATCAGCATCCACGGCTACTTTACAATGGGCAGCATGTGCCTTTTCCACAAACTCACGATAGTCTTCTACGCTACCGCTGGCATTGGGGTATTGCAGGATGCAGGCAAAAATTTCCGGAGTAAATACCAATTCCTTGTAATTTCCTACTTGGATCTTCATGCCTTGCGGAAGGGCGCGGGTTTGGATGACTGCCAGATTCTGTGGGAAAATCTCTTCATCCACAAACAATACATTGGCTCCGCTTTTTTGTTGGTCGCGGGTGCGAAGTCCATGCATCATGGTGGCGGCTTCGGCAGCGGCGGTAGATTCATCCAGCAATGAGCAGTTTGCCAATGGCATGGCTGTGAGGTCGGATATGACAGTCTGGAAGTTCATCAATGCTTCCAAACGTCCTTGTGAAACTTCGGTTTGATAAGGAGTGTACGAGGTGTACCACACAGGATTCTCGAATACATTGCGTTGAATGACCGCCGGAGTAATACTATCATACCAACCCATACCTATATAGGAGGTATAAATCTTGTTTTGTGAAGCTAGTTCGGTAATGTGCTCTGCAAACTCCCGTTCCGTCATGGGAGCAGCCAGTGGCAGAGGTTCTTTCAAACGGATTTTGGACGGAATTGTTTTGTTAATCAGTTCATCAAGACTCTTTACGCCAATCTTTTCCAACATAACGGGAAGGTCTTCTTCCTGTATACCGATATGTCGGTCTGCTAATAAATCTGTTTTCATGGTAGTAGTATATAAGTTAAATTTTAAGTTTTATCTTATCGGAAAAAAGGGTTGTTCGCTTTTTCTGCTCCCACAGTGGTCGGGTCTCCATGACCAGGATAGACTACCGTGTCGGGGGGAAGTACAAACAAACGACTGCATATATGTTCGCGAAGTTCGTCGAAATTACCTCCTGTAAGGTCTGCACGTCCTATACTTCCTTGGAACAATACATCACCGCTGAAGATACAGTGGTCTTCTTTGCAGTAATAAACAATACTTCCCGGCGAATGACCCGGCACATGGATAGCTTCCAGTTGGGTATTGCCGAAAGTAATGATATCTCCATCAAAGATATATTTTCCTAATGGCACGGGTGCTTCGGGCAATTGGAAGCCAAACATACGTGATTGTGCCGGGGCTTGTTCCAGCCAAAATTCATCCGCTTGATTTGCTTCGGCTTTTAGTCCGTATTCTTGTAACAGGAATGGGTTGCCGAAAATATGGTCCAGATGGAGGTGCGTATTCAATAAATGTTTCACTGTCAGGTTATTGCTGTCAATATATCTTTTTAAGGCTTGCTTTTCTTCTTCATAAAAGCAACCGGCATCAATAATGACGGCTTCCTTCGTTTCGTCCGATAACACATAGCAGTTTACCGGAAACATATTGAATTCAAATTTCTTTATTTTCATTGTTCTTTTATCTATAGTTATTAACCGTTGATGGTTACATAAACCACTTTCTTAGTTTTAAAAAAATCTTCTGTGAATTCATCTTTCAGATCATAAAGCATTGTTTTGTGCTTCACGGGCATTGTTTCTTGTTCCAACTCTCCGCCTTTCAGGCAAATCAGCCCGTTGGGTAGGACATTATGCTGTTCTTGTCTGATGTTTTTACGGATAATTTTTATTAAATCGCCCAAAGGCATGACAGCACGACTTACTACGAAGTCGAATTTTCTTTTTTCTTCTTCGGCGCGGCAATGACGGAAAGTGACATTCTTCAGTCCGATAGCATTGGCTACTTCTGTAGCTACTTTCACTTTCTTTCCGATACTGTCCACCAGATGAAATTGGACTTCAGGGAATAAGATGGCCAAAGGGATACCTGGGAAACCGCCCCCTGTGCCCAAGTCCATAATTTGGGTATCAGGGGTGAAGTTTATCACTTTGGCTATGCCTAGCGAGTGCAATACATGATGCTCGTACAGATTAGCGATATCCTTGCGTGAGATTACATTGATTTTGCTATTCCAATCCGTGTATAAATCATACAATGCGGCAAACTGTGTTTTCTGCTGTTCGCTGAGGTTAGGGAAATATTTCAGTATTAATTCCATTCTATACTTAAAATCGTTATTTAATGTATCATATATTTTCTACCGATGTGTAGGGTAAAGAAAGGGTGATGATTCCTACAGCATAGGGAGCGATATCATATTTGTTATACAGGAAAGATACTTTTTCCTTTTCTAACAAGAAATTGTCGGGTACATACATATTGGTAGAATTCAAGATGCCTGCATTCTGAAGTCCTTCCAGTGAGGTAATGGAGCTGTCTTCCAAACGGGTAGCCATTTCTGTTATCAGTTCTTCCAGCAGCATGTCACTTATCGGTTTTTCCGACCCTGCCATAAATACATCTTTCAAAGCAAGTAGTTTGCCGGTATTTTTTTCGAAGTTCATCCATTTGTTCCATGAGTTGGGATGTGCTCCGCCTGTATATTCAAAAGTTTCTGCAATGAAATTCAGAATGCCTTCTTTGCCTTCGCTGAAATAGGTGGTCAGTCCGTATTCATAATTGTACCATGTGGGAAGTTCGTCTTTGGGAGTTCCATTTTTTATATCTTCCTGATAGAACTCGTTCACATCTTTGCGGTAGTTGTTAATGTAGGTATTTTTAAAAGAATCTACAGCGACTTCCGGATTCATCCGGGTATATTCTTTTCCCAAAATGTGGGCTTGTATGGTGCGGTTGATGCGTTGTACTATGCTATCCGCAGCATCAGATTTTGCTAAATAACTATAATCAATAGTAATCTGACAGGTGGGAGAGACTGTGTCATCTTGTAAATGGGCTTGTTCTTCCACCTTTACAGTTTTCACTGTTTCACTATCAATTTGTTTTTGTCCATTACATCCCGATAATAAAAAGCAGGATACAAGGCAAGTTGCCATAACAGACAATACGAGATTTCTTTTTTTCATAACTTTTTGTTTATTTGCATGGATTACTTATCCTAACTTTCTCCACAAATATAGAATAACTTCGTGAAATGTCCATCTAAAAAGCGAAAATATATTTATCTGTTTGCAACAAGATTGCATGAACTTTTTGCTAAATTTGTCCGTTGATAAGCTATAATAAATAAGTAAAGAAATGAATATGAACGATATGACAAAAAAACTATATCCCGTTACGGGAATGCATTGTGCGGCATGTGCCGGCAACGTGGAGAAAATTGTAAGGAAGCAAGAAGGCGTGGAAAATGCATCGGTTAATTTGGCGACGGCTACTTTGACGGTGACTTATAATCCGGATATTGTGTCTCCGCAACAACTGAAAGAGGCTGTGATGAAAATAGGTTTTGATTTGATAATAGATGAGGATAACTCTGTACAGGAGCAAGAGGAAGCGGAGCAATCTTATTACGGACTGTTGAAGCGGAAGACTATCGTTGCTTGGATTTTTGCTTTACCGGTAGCTGTTTTGGGGATGTTTCTGATGAATGTTCCGGGAGTAAACTGGTGGATGCTGTTGCTTTCACTTCCTGTTATTTTATATTCGGGGCGTTCTTTCTATATGAATGCCTGGAAACAGACGCTTCAGCGTACCAGTAATATGGATACGTTGGTGGCACTTAGCACCTCCATCGCATTTTTGTTCAGTTTGTTTAATACGTTCTATCCCGAATTTTGGTACAGCCGCGGATTGGAACCTCATGTATATTATGAAGCTGCCACTGTTATAATAGCTTTCGTATTGGTTGGCAAACTGATGGAAGAGAAAGCAAAAGGAAAAACTTCCACAGCTATTCGTAAACTGATGGGATTACAACCTCGGACGGCCCGTGTGGTGAAAGACGGCAGGGAAGAGGATATCTTGATCGCCGACCTCCAGGTCGGCGATAAGGTGAGCGTCCGTCCCGGCGAGCAAATTCCGGTGGATGGAGTCATTGTCGGAGGAAATACCTTTATAGATGAGAGCATGATAAGCGGTGAACCTATTCCTGTAGAGAAAAAGCAGGGTGATAAGGTGCTGGCTGGCACTATCAATCAGAATGGTGCATTTATTATGACTGCTCAAAAGGTGGGGAAAAATACGGTGTTGGCACAGATTATCCGCATGGTGCAGGAAGCACAGGGGTCTAAAGCTCCGGTCCAGCGTATTGTGGATAAAGTGACAGCGGTTTTTGTTCCTGTTGTTCTTGCTGTGGCTGTTTTTACTTTCTTTATTTGGATAGTGGCAGGTGGAGCGGATGACTTTTCCTACGCTATGCTTTCAGCAGTGTCTGTTTTGGTTATTGCCTGTCCGTGTGCCTTGGGACTTGCTACTCCAACTGCATTGATGGTAGGAATTGGTAAAGGGGCCGAATCACATATTTTAATAAAGGATGCAGTAGCTTTGGAGCAGATGCGGAAAGTGGATACAGTGGTACTTGATAAAACGGGTACTGTAACTGAAGGGCGCCCTGTGGTGACCGGCTGGTTGCATGATGCCGGATGGCAGAACGAGCATAAGGGAATTCTGTATGCTGCTGAATTGAAATCGGAACATCCGTTGGCTTTGGCTATTGTCGAGGCTTTGAAAAAGGAAGGTGAGAAGCCGGCAATCATTGATTCTTTTGAGAGCCGGACAGGACGGGGGATTGTGGTGACCCGTGGAAATAAAACTTTTTGGGCAGGAAGCCATCGGTTACTGAAAGATTTTGGAGCGGGAATTTCCGACTTGTTGAAAGGGATGGTGGAGGATTATGAGAAGAGTGGCAAGAGTTTGGTCTATTTTGGCGAGGGAAATACATTGCTGGCGGTTATCGCTATTAGTGATAAAATAAAAGATACTTCCAGACAAGCGGTCAAACAATTGAAGGAGAGTGGAAAGTATATTGTATTGTTGACCGGTGACGGTCATCTTACTGCACAGAATGTGGCCGGAGAAATTGATGCGAATCGTTTTATTTCGGATGCTTTGCCGGCCGATAAGGAGAATGTTATTAAAGAGTTACAGGCTGAAGGAAGAGTCGTAGCTATGGTAGGCGATGGCATTAATGACTCGCAGGCGTTGGCCCGTGCCAATGTAAGTATTGCGATGGGTAAAGGTACAGATATTGCCATGGATGTAGCGATGGTTACGTTAATGACTTCGGATTTGTTGTTGTTACCCAAAGCTTTTAAGCTTTCCTATAAACTGTACGGTTGATCCATCAGAATCTTTTTTGGGCATTTATCTATAATTTGATAGGCATTCCAGTGGCGGCAGGTATTCTGTTCCCACTATATGGTATTTTGCTTAACCCGATGATTGCCAGTGCTGCCATGGCATGTAGTTCTGTCAGTGTAGTGTTGAACAGCTTGAGTCTGAATTGGAGAAAGTTGTGATTGAATTAAAATAAATAAAAAAGCAGCCGTGCGGAGATTTTGTTTTGCATGGTTGCTTTCATTTTCCATTTTTTAGTTTATATTTAAAAAGGATTGTTTCTCCCTCTTTGTACTTCTATTCGTATTCCGAAGTTCCCATTTTCTGATTTCATTTCGAAAGCTCCATTGAAATTATTTCTTTCCCAAGGCAATGCGCTTGGATTTCGTACTTTGTTCCCGTCAGCGTCATATTCACCGTATGTGGTTATGTGTAATCCGTTTTTCAATTTAAAGGTTGCACTTTGTAAGGTAGGAGGCATTGACATTGTTCCGAATCCATAGATTCCCATTCCCGGATACATGGGGGTAAATACATGGTTGTAAGACCCTCTGTCATAAATGATATTCATATTGGGACGGAATATTTCATTGTAATTCGCAATTGTATTATTGTTGTAAGGCTGATAATAAAGTTGCGGGGCTATCAGAGGGGGAGGGGCCACAATCATGGAACCCATATCCAGCATAAATCCGTTAAAATTCTTGTAACCATCCAATGAAATGGGCGGAATACTATCTGTTACCACTTCGGACTGCGCAAAGGTAGTAGCGGCAATCAGAAACATAGAAATGGATAGAACCAGCTTTTTCATATACTGTTATTTTTTTTGTTCCGGACAAATATAGGGATATTTTCTAAATTCTGTATCGTTTCTGTTTCCTGTGAATAGATCTTTTCAAATACTTTATGAAGTTCTTCCTCCTCGGCTATCAGTTGTCGTAATTCTTGCAGATGTACAGCATTGGCTGATTGAGGTATCCATAATCTTAAATAACCACCTTCAGCATACTTTTCTTTCAGATGTGCCAGAAAACGTATGTATTGTTTTTCTTTGTCTAGCTCGGGATAGTTGGAAAGACCATATTGTACCGTCCGTCTCAAGGTAATGTCCGGATCAATAATACGGTCGGCCTCCGCTACAATTTTGCCATAAATGCTACGAGGGACATGCTTGTTGGATGCACGGTGATCTTCTACTGCCTCTTTCATAATCAAAATATGCTCTTCAGGGAACCATTTCCTTAATTTCTTGTCCGCCCATAGTATTTTCCCTGAAATGAGATGATGGAACTCTCGTCCCTCACAGAGTCCCAGATCATGGTAGGAGGCAATAACATACACCATCATGCGGTTTACGTCATAATATTGAGACAATTTGAGGCTTTCTGCTATAACTTTCAATACATGATCTACACGATGTGCTTTGTCAAAATCAGCGTATTGTGGGATAATTTCACTTGCGATATAGTCGCGGAACTCCATTGGAAAATCATTGATGTACGACAACATATTCTTTCTTTTGATTGGGGTTGCAAATATACAATAATTATCCCACCTTTGCAGAAAAAAGTAATATGTATCAAATTATTCAACCTACACCCGATGACTTTGATGAATTGACCTGTTTATGGGAAGCTTCGGTGCGTGCTACTCATCATTTCATACCTGAAGCATATATTCAGAAGTTAAAACCACTGGTATGGAGTGTTTATCTTCATAGTATGCCGCTTTACATGATTCGTGACAATGCTGGTATAGAAGGATTCATGGGCATTAATGGAACTATGCTTGAAATGCTCTTTGTTCACCCGCGTGCCATAGGTACGGGAATAGGAAAACAATTGATACGTTATGCTTTGGAACATTGCCATGTACGTTATGTCGATGTAAACGAACAGAATAAGAAAGCGTCCGGCTTTTATAGCCATTTTGGATTTCGGGTTATTGGCAGGGATGCAAAAGACGCATCGGGCGAACCCTATCCTATTTTACATTTAAAACTGGGAGGTATCATGAAAATTGAAAATTGGGGATTAGTTCCCTACTCTGAGGCTTGGGAGCGGCAGACGGAATTATTTAATGCCGTGGTGGAAGCTAAACAAGTGGGAAAAACGTATGAAAATAGAATTATCTTTGTAGAACATTCGCATGTCTATACATTAGGCAAGAGTGGAAAGGAGACGAATATGTTGTTGGGGGAGGCGCAATTGAAAATGATTGGTGCCACCCTTTATCATATTGATCGAGGAGGGGATATTACTTATCATGGTCCCGGACAATTGGTTTGTTATCCTATCTTGAATTTGGAGGATTATCATTTGGGGTTGAAGGAATATATTCATGTGTTGGAAGAAGCGGTGATCAGGGTCTGCGCATCTTATGGCATCGAGGCTGGGCGAGTGAAGGGAGCAACCGGAGTATGGCTGGCAACGGGAACTCCGCAGGAACGGAAAATCTGTGCAATAGGAGTGAGAAGCAGTCATTTTGTGACAATGCATGGATTGGCGCTGAATGTAAATACGGATTTGCGTTATTTCAGTTATATCCATCCTTGTGGATTCATGGATAAAGGGGTTACTTCATTACAGAAAGAATTGGGGTGTGAAGTGCCTATGGAAGAAGTGGCAGGACGTGTGCAGAACGAATTATCTGAACTTTTGTAAATAGGATATGTAAATAATACCGTATGTGTACCCTTATACATACGGGGTGTGAGTGTATCAAAAGTCCGATCGTGCTATCATGTCGTCAGCTGTAGGGGCAGGGTTTGTCTGCCCAAATGCATAAGCAAACCATTTTAGGGTGAGCGAACCTAGCTCCTACTAGCAAAATGATACGCCATTTTACTTTTGATACATCCTTGATTTATTCTTTTATATCTTGGTACAAGAAGCGCTTGATACTTTTCTTGGCTGTTTTTTCAAATTCCTCAGGATATAGCTTGAAGCGAGCTATTTGGGAAAATGCCGGTAATTGTTTGTTCAGTTCAAGGCGATTTTCTTCCATTACTCGTACAAGGTCTGATTGGTTCAAGCCGTGAGCAAAAGCATCATCGGAATCCGGATAGATTAGGCCCACCAGTTTATCTTGTTGCAGAATAATCAGTGACTCTGATACGTATGGCATATTGTTTAGCTTGGACTCTATTTCTTCCGGATAAATGTTTTGTCCGGAAGAAGTGAGTAACAGGTTTTTGCAACGTCCTTTGATGAAAACATTTCCGTTTTCATCTATTGTCGCCATATCACCTGTATGCAACCATCCTTCAGTGTCAATGACTTGCCGTGTCGCTTCCTCGTTCTTATAATAGCCCAACATCAGGTTGGCTCCACGGCATACCAGTTCACCCGCAATGGCTGATGGGTTGGGAGACAGTACTTTGGCTTCCATACGTGCGGCAACTTTTCCGCAAGATGCCAATTTCAGTTCTGTCCAATGACTATGGCAAATGATGGGACCACATTCAGTCATTCCGTATGCAATGGTGTATGGGAAATCTATCATTTTTAGAAAGGCTTCTACTTCGGCATTGAAAGGAGCACCTCCGATGATGATTTCGATGAAATTTCCGCCGAAAACCTCCATCGCCTTCTGCTTGATAAGTTCTTTTATCTTATCACTGATGATGGGAACATGTAATAGCAGTTTACCTAATTTGTTGTCTACTTTGGGAAGAATATTTTTCTTGAATATTTTTTCCACAATCAGTGGTACGCAGGCTATAACGCGCGGGCGGATTTCCGCAAATGATTCGGCTATGATTTTGGGTGATGGCATACGGGTAAGAAACCATAGATGGGCGCCTGCTGTGAAACCGTAAAGAAAATCGAAAGTCATGCCGAATACGTGCCCCAAAGGTAACATGGATACGACGCTGTCACCTGCTTTCAGACCTATTTTTTCTTTACAGTAGAGTACGTTGGAGAGTATGCTGCGATAGGGCAGCATCACGCCTTTGGAATATCCGGTAGTACCTGAAGTGTAATTAATGATGGCTAGGTCTTCTGATTTTTCTTTTTCATAAGAAATATCATCAGGACGGAATCGGCAGGGGAATTTGTGTCCGAATATCTCATTCAGATGGTCGCGGGCATAAGCTAGTTTTTCCGAACGGGATACGGGTACGCCAAAATCTTTCAATTCTATGATACCTTCCAAATGAGGCATAGCTGCTTCATTCAAGTTCTCCCATATCTGATCGCCTACGAACAACAGGCGGGATTCAGAGTGGTTTACAATATTGTGTACCTGGTCGGCTTTGAATTCATGTAGAATAGGTACAACTACGGCACCATAGGTGATGACGGCAAGGTAAGTTACTGTCCAATGAGCGCTATTACGCCCGCAAATGGCTATTTTATCTCCCTTTTCAATGCCGGCATTTTCCAGCAAGATATGTATTTTCTCTATTTTACGGGCCACATCTCTGTATTGCAATGTGATGCCTTTATAGTCTGTAAGAGCGTTTAAATACCAATTTGTTTTTATACTTTGCTCGATAAGAGCAATAAAACTCTGTTCTAGTTCCATGATAACTTTTGCACATTTATAGGCTGAGTGTGCGCAAAAGTAGTAAAATGAGGTAAGGGGGATGGGAAATGAAACAGTTTTTTACATTAATTTAACGTCCTGAAAATGTAGATCCTTTCATCCCTTTACTTTAAAATGCTAGTTTATAATCGTTTGCCAATTGTTGACGTGTCCTATGAAGGAGTATAGTTGCTATAATTGCCAGAATAAGAGTTAACCTTGCCCGATACCATGATATACTCTTTGTCTCAATGATAGTCGGGCAAGTTCGAAAATTGTTTCTATAATTATGGGATTTCTCGATAAAGAAGCTTTATTTATCGTTGCTTTTATTTTCTGTCTCTTCTTTAGAAGGCTGTGGTTTGATGATAAGTCGCAGGGATGGGTCGTAGGTGAAATAACTCCACATCCAATCTATAAAAATAAATAAACGGTTTTTTACCCCCACTATGCTCATCAAGTGTATAAATAGCCATACTGCCCATGCGGGAAATCCACTGAAACGTATCTTTTGCAATTCTACCACTGCATTATTTCTCCCGATGGTTGCCATAGACCCTTTATTATAATATTTAAAAGGGATGAGCGGCTGGCCCTTTTCGATATTTCTCAGATTCTTTATTAAGTTCATGGCTTGCTGTATGGCAGGCTGTACAACTTGCGGATGTCCTTTAGGATACTCTTCTGAAATCATTAGTGCGGTGTCACCTATAGCAAATATATTTTTAAAGTCTTGTATCTGATTGTGTTCATTCACTCTCAAACGGTTGCCTGGACCATAGCATTCGGCAGGAAGGCCTGCTAGACTGTTTGCTTTTACGCCTGCTACCCAGTAAACGTTGGCTGATTCTATAAAATTCCCGTCATCCAGTACTAACATATTATTCTCGTAATTTTTTACTTGTTGGTTCAATAATATTTCTACTCCCAAATGAGTGAGGTATTTTTTTACTTCTTCGGAAGATTGGGGGGAGAAGGCGGAAAGCAAGCGTGGACCACCATCTATTAATATGATTCTCATCGTACTGGTGTCTAGATCGGGATAATCGTGCGGAAGGATGAATTTACGCATTTCGGCTAGTGCCCCTGCCAGTTCAATACCAGTTGCTCCTGCGCCGACTATAATGAAGGTCATCAGTTGCTCCCGCTTTTTGGAGTCATTAGTGTTCAATGCTTTTTCAAAGCTTTCAAGTACTTGGTTACGATTATGCAAGGCTTCTGCTGTGGTCTTGAGGGACATGGTGCGTTTAGCTATTTCGTTGTTGCCGAAATAATTGGTATAGCATCCGGTAGATATAATCAGATAGTCGTAGCTTAGACTGCCGATGGAAGTGGTGACTTGTTGTTCTTCAGGATGTACTTGTTGTACTTCACATATGCGGATATGAAAGTCTTTGTATCCTTTGAATATCTTGCGGAATGGGAATGAAATAGCACTGGGCTCGATGCCTGATGTGGCTACTTGGTAAAGTAACGGCTGGAAAAGATGGTAGTTGTTTTTATCCAATAACACAACTTGGTAGTGTTGTCTTTTCAGTTTGCGTGCAATCTTTAACCCGCCAAATCCTCCTCCGACAATGACTATTCTTTTTTTATTTCCTTTGTCGGGAATGTTGGTTATCTGTTCAGTCATAATGGTATTTGTTATTTTATGTATATAATAACAAATAACTGGGGTGAAATGTTTAGTGTCATGGCTATTAGAAATTAAAAATTCCGGGGGATAATGTAGGATTGATATAACTTACGTCTCGTGTTTGCACTAGCCTGCCATTCAGAGTGTAGAATAATTGTTTGGTGGCCGACGAATTGTTTAGGTTAACAGTAATTACGTACAGAGTGGTTCGTTTAGGAAATTCTATGAGATTTACATTGGTGGCAGTCCACATGGCGTATGGACTCAATGTAAAATCATTATATACATTAGGTGCCAGTTGATCTGTAGTTTGTAAATTGGTATTAGTCATCACCCATTGGCATTACCGTTCATCCATACTTTTTTTTCAAAACCATTTTGAGTAAAAGAGGCTACATAATAATTCCCTTGTTGGCTCCAACTTACGTTCATGGCATGCGGATATATCTTTTTCAGTGCTATATGAAATGTAGTGGGAGAGGTAGCAGACAAGGTGGTGATCAGTACCCATAATATCACACATATAGAATAGTATCTTTTCTTCATGGTCATTTAAATGTTTTGATGAGGTTGATAAAACAGCTTGGTTATACTTTTTGTTCGCCGGTATAAAATCTGATTTTGTGGACTTTTTCCACACTTTTGTAGTGTTGTCAACAGGTATCTACACTTCTAAAAATGGATATGTAAATATGTATATGCTTGATTTTTAATGAAGTATTGAGAAACGCAGATTTATGGCACGTTTCTTGTTTTATTGCTATCGGTAAAAATGAATAAAAAACAAAGTAATTATGAAAAAGGTATTAGTAACATTGGTATTAGTAATGACTTTAGGCGTGTCTGTTTCTTTTGCTCAAGCGGCTCCGGTAGAGGTTCCGGTAGTGGAAAAGCCTCAACAATCTAAGAAATTGGTTTTTTCAGAAATCTATATGAATGATTTGCCGGAAGCTGTGATGGACAGGCTTGCACTGGAAGGTGCTATGATAAAGCAGGCTTTTATGACCTATGGCATTGATGGAAGCCGTATTTATAAAATTAATGTGTTAACAAGTGATGCTCATGAACAGACATTGTTCTTAGGTGAAGATGGTAAAATTTTGAAATAGTTAGTATATTTATAATAGTGCTTTTACATGAATTCCCGGCTTGTGATAAGTCGGGATTTTTTTTAGTTAAATTGTTTCTTGACGATATTCGAAAAATAATTAAGAAATCTCTTGTACATAATAATTGTAGATTTTATCTTTGCCACTCGAATTTAAAAAAGATGATACCATGGAAACTTATGATATATATTTTAAAGAAGGTACTGATTTTGCTAATAAAGGATTTTCATTGAAGGATAAGGCTATTAGAATGGCTGAAGATATGTTGGCTGAACGCAAAGGATACGTGAAGGATTTTGTTGGAGGAACTATTTCCGTAATGTGTAAAGAAACGAAAGAGGAAGTTTGGTCCAAGCCGATAGAGGAGGTTTAAGACAACTTTTACACCTCTTTTTGCCTAGTCAATCACAGAGTTGTCAAATACAACCCTTGATTATATTTATGGTGAGTTCGTTATTGGCGGACATAAATATTTCTTTCTCTTCTAGGAATTTCCGGTATATTTCTCCCTTCATGCTTTTTGCCGGGCTGATATGGATAATGTCAGGTTTCATCCGATTGAGCGATGATTCTTTTTTATAAGATGCTTCAGTATAATTTTTCTTTCCATTCTGTACATTTTGATCATATAGTTGTTATTCATTAGCTGAATACATCGTAAACTCACCAATGAAGTCTTCTGTATAAACAGAGGTTAGTTACATTAAATTTATAGTGATTTTTTGTCTATAATATATTTGCCATTGAAGTCTTGTTAGATTCCTTTGGTTCTTCTCTGTTTCCGGTGCTTGAGTAGCAGATCCATTGAATGTTTTTCCCTTTGTCCTTTGTGTAATATGGAAAACATAAAAGGAAAAAGAATTTATGTTGTTTGAACAATTAAGTTAGAACGTGTGTTTATATAACTATTGTGATTATTGTTGTGCCGATGGTGTACAGGCATTGATACAACAATGATTTTTCATAAAAACTTTAAATTTATAAATTTAGGTAGCCCTGACTTGTGATAAGTCGGGGCTATTTGCTTATTATGTGCTATTAAACTTGGTCAACTATTGGTTAACAATTTTACGCAACAGTAACTCTTTGATGCAAAAGTGATAAATAAAATTTTTTGTTCACATGAAAAAAACTTTCTCAAAAGCTTTGTAGTATTGATTTTCTATGTATCTTTGCATCGTTATTATTTCGCGGGGTATTAGCTCATCTGGCTAGAGCGTTAGACTGGCAGTCTAAAGGTGGCGAGTTCGAGTCTCGCATGCTCCACTATTATAAACCTCTCTGTTTCAGAGGGGTTTGTGTTTTCTTAAGCTTCTCCAGCTTTCGTTTTTGGATAAAAAAAGACAGTTTGTGCCACTTTTGGCAAAAAGAACTTGTCTAAAACGAATCCAGAACAATTATGACAACTCTTAAAGCCGCCGTTGTTCCGGCCAAGGTGCTGAAAAACGGCAAACACAGAATTCGTATCGCAATTGGTCATAAACAGGAAACAAGATACATCGTTACCCGATTTGAAATAGATAATACTGCTAATTTTAAAGGAGGGCAGGTGGTAGGTGTTCCTGATGCCGCACATGTCAATGCTAAATTACGTGGAATACTTAATTCATATCAGGATGCCCTGGATAAGATAAATACATCATCCTATACTTGTATCCAACTTGTCGAATACTTGTCCTCGGTAAAGCAGGGAGCCATCTCTTATAGTGTCGCTTCGGCTGACTATATGCAGAATTTGATTAAAGAGGGGAGAAGGACCACTGCCTCCTTATATCAAAGGGCGAGTGATTACTTCATTGAGTTTGTCAAATATGATATAATGCTTGATGGAATTACTCCCCGGACCATAAAGGACTTTGATATTTATCTAAAGAATGTCCGAAGGCTGGCTCCTGTTACTTGTGGTATGCACATGGCACATTTGAAGGCAATAATCAATCAAGCAATAAGGGATAAGAAGGTATCATATGACACGCATCCTTTTGAATATTATGAAAGACCAGCAGGAATGCCCAAAGAGCGTGATATCTCGGTAGCTGACGTAAAGAAGATAAGGGATGCGGAGATAAAAAAGAAGTCTCAGCGTGTTGCCAGGGATGTGTTCATGCTTTCGTATTATCTAGGAGGTATCAATTTGATGGACTTGATGCAATACAATTTCAAAGATGCGAAAATTATGGAATATGTACGTGAAAAATCCAAAAACACAAAGAAAGGTGATATGAAGATCAGCTTCACTATTCCTGAGGAAGCAAAACCGATTATCAAAAGATGGATGGGGCGTAATGGAAAGCTTGATTTTGGTTATAAATACTCTTATCCTAATTTTCGTAACTATGTAACAAAAGAAATTATAAGGTTAGGGGAGAGGCTGGAGGTAGAATCGCATGTCGTATATTATTCAGCCCGGAAATCCTTTGTCCAACATGGTTTTGAACTGGGCATACCATTGGAAACGTTGGAGTATTGTATAGGCCAAAGCATGAAATCCAATAGACCGATCTTTAATTATGTCAGAATTATGAGAAAACATGCTGATGAAGCCATAAGAAAGATTTTAGATAATCTAAAGTGAGGATTCAAGAACTAGAGCGATTGCTTCGGCAGTCGCTTCCTCTTTTTCTTTGTCTATCTCTGAGTTTAGCCGTTCTATCAAGTCCATATTTCTTGTGACAATCGTTTTTGTGCCCTCAGAGGAAGAAATTGTAAGTTCATAGTGTCCATAGCCTATAAACTTTTTAGATAGTTGATGAGCAGTTGGGGCTAATTTTGACATATGCAATTGCGTTAGTCTGCGAAAAAAGAAAACGGTTCCGCTTTCCCGTTGCGTTACATATCTTTAATGTCGGGATACAGTGTAGCCATTAAGCATACAACACGGGGGTCGGAACCGTATATGAAGAAGCTACGGGCATGTATGTTGTCCGTAGCTTAACGGTCGGAATCTCGACACTAAACAAAATATGTAACGCAATGCAAAGATGGGTATTTTATATGACTTTACAAAAAAACAAAATAGGAAAATTTCAATAAAGCATAGGGATGGAGAGATTATATAATGATGAATGAAAGATAGGAAAAAGGCAGCTTATTCAGCTGCTTCATTCATAAATTATTCGACAGATACTTTGTGCTTTAATCAAATGAAACAAACATAAGAGTAAAGAGACCAATTAAAACCATAATAAATACAATCACAATATAAAAGACTTTTTTCATAAACAAACGATTTGGTTTAATATATATTTATTTAAATATTTAACAATTCTCTTTTGTCTTAACAAAACCTCAATCTCACATAAAGACTGAGGTTCAGTGTATGCTCCTTGCTAAATTGACACACAATATTAGAGCATTTTGCAAAATCCGATATAAAATAATGCCCTAAAAAATAATTAAAAAGAACATATACATATATTCGGATTCTTTATTATAAGACAGGCATGTCCCAAAATCTCCCTATAGGTTTTATTGAAAAATAATAGATAAGCTGCATAATTATTGAAATTTGGTTGGATACAATTGGGCAATAGTTAGGTAAGGGAATGTATGCTTTGGTTGTAAAAAGTGAAATAAAAAATCCCCGGAAGAACCGGGGATAAACTTTTGTTATGAGATTTGGCTTCTACTCCAAAATCACAGAACAAAGATACGCAAAATTCTATTCTTTATCAGTTGATTGTATAATCCAATTGGAAAATTGTATTAAAAAAAATAATCCCGGCTCGTGATGAATCGGGGCAAACCTTATATAACAAGGTTGGACTTCTACGATGGCAAAGATCGTGAAAATAAAACATACGGCACGTTATTGGATGGTATAATGTGCCGTTTCATTTATTAAACCGATTTCTTTTTAGATTCCAAAAGTTTAGGAAGGTAATCTAAGGCAAGTGGATCTCTTTCTTTGAAATACTTTTCTGCGTTTTCATAAAGCCAACGCTCATTGACATATCTTATAAACATCGGAAGTGCATCTATAGGATACATAAGCGCATCAACAACCCTTCCGTCAGGGAAATGGTGTTTGTATGTTTTGTGCTGGTTCCACAGTTCGGAGTTATTCTCTCTCATGAAGCGAGCGAACAATTTACCAACAGAACCGTCAGGCATCATAGTTTTACCATGTGCCCCTTTATCTGGTATAGCATAGCCGACTTTTTCAAGTTCTGCATAAAGCCTCACATATAATTCTGAAATAACAAAGAAATAGTTAGATGGAATCATGTGGATATTGTCTTTGTACCTTTTGATAAATTCAGGAAGAGTGCCTCTATCAGTTATACCGTAATAACCTTTTTCCCTGATAGAAGGGACAACTTCATCGAATAGCCATGACTCAAATTTTTCTGCATTTGGCAATTGAGAACGGGATATAAGCCGATATACATTACCCTCATTGATGTATTTCATTTTTTGAATGCCACTAGTTGTAGGGGGGCGCGAATCACGACTCCCATTGATTTACAATATCTTATAATTGCATCTCTGGGATTTACATAACCTAATACTCTTGCAACATCAGTGGCACAAAACCACAATTTACCATCTTCTTCGATGGTTCTAATCTGATTAAAGGCATTTTCTTCATCAGATTGATAATTAAATAACAATAAATTTATGTTGTAAACTTTTTAAAAATAAAATACTTATTATCCCATCCAAATGGGTATGGCAAATATACATTTTGTTGTCTACAAAAACAAGAAAATACAATAATAAAAAAGGACAATAACCTTCACAGGCAATCGTCCTCATAGGGATAATATTTATTTTTAAAAGTTTCAGACAATATTGATATGTATGGAAATATTATCTTTCCAGTTGCACACTGCAAAGTGTAATATTTTATTTTGAATAAATGTATGTTTACAGGCAAAAATAAAAGTGATTTTGCAAAAAATAGATGCAACCAAGTTTCTTAATAAAACGCCCCGATTCATTACGAGCCGGGGAAATTCAAATTTATAAATTTAAAGTCTTATGATGAAGATTGTCATGTTGTTGCGCCAAAAATATTGGCGCAACAACATGACAACAAGCAAAACAGTTACACAAATACAAGCAAAGCCTATTTGCTTAAGTAATGTGGATTCTTTTTTCTTCTTTACCTCTTCAGTCTTAGTTTTTTCATGTTTGATGGAAGTGGCTTCCTTATCAGCTTTGACATTTGTAGTATCGGCTACCACCGTCTGTTTATCCTCCTTCTTGTTGAAATTACCTTCTACATGACCGTCAGCCAGTAACGGAGGTTTCCCGGTAAGACTGTCGGGCGGCTTTCTTGTATCATAAATCCGAAAATTAATCACGTAGCTGCCATTAGTGGTAATGAGTTCGCTCAAAGAGGTGGTTGATTCGTGTACGATGTTGACAGTTTCACTGGCGCTATCCTTGCTGATTACTTCTGTGTCGGATTTGATAGCCTTATGCGAGCTACCGCATGACAACAGAAGAAACAGGCACATAAAGAGAGCCAGTAATATGTGCCGGCTTACCCAGCTCATAACCTTAGCCAACATAAGAGATATCATTTATACGGTGGTTCATCCAGCCCCGTTTGAACTTGTTATTTGCAGGGCGTTTCCGGCATATATCCTCGATGAAATCAAACCGTGCAATCTTGATCTGATCAAACAGTTCACGTGGATTACGGGAATTTACTGCAGCGAGTGTCTTAGGCCCGACAATGCCGTCAGGAATCACGCCAACCAAATCATGCGGTATTTTGATACCGTGCACTTCGCTTGCCCAGACCCAATCGACAAGGATATCAGCTATGGATTGGGATTTAATTTCGTCAGCTTTCCCCTGTCCCAATACATGGTTTTCAAAATCTCCGTTCATTCCTCTTTCGTGATGTTTTTCAATCTTTCAACCGTAGGCTTGGGATAGCCTTTCTTTCGGCAATACGCTTCATAAGTTCCAATGGTCACACCCATATTGGTAGCCCCTCCTAAATCGTCCGGGTCATTTACAAAACCGCCTTCCCACTTCAGGATAAACGGTGCAAGTTTATTCACATCAGCCATTTTTCTTTTCCTCCTTATCTTTAATTAATGTAGTCCTGCGTGGTGGAATACGGCGACCGCATTCGCTATCGGGCCTGTCACAACGGTTATGCTCGGCATCTTTCAATTGCAGTTCCAGCTCGTGGCACTTATGAATCCATGCCAGCTTATCAGACTGTTCATTACGAAGCTCAACGTATAACGCATCAATCTTGGCGTCACGCTGGGCGATGCGTTCTTCCAGCCAGTCAACCTGCTTACGCTTGTTCTCATCCTCCATCGAATCGGCGGACGCATCCTCCTTCCGTGCGTTCGTCTTGTGGTTCACCCAGAACGTGACACCCCAGCGGACAGCCTCCAATCCCCCGAAAGCTCCGATTATAGCCAACCAGTCGTTTAATTCCATTTCGTCTATTGTTTATCTGATTATAATACAACTTCAAAGATATGTCTATTTACTTGCGTCATTGTTGCAGAATTACTTAAATCCATTGCCACGATATGACAATAAAAAAAGAGCCTGATGACAATATTTATTGCCATCAAGCTCCTGGTTACTCTGCAAAGATAGTGAAAACTATTCCATATTCAATCCATATTGAAAAAAATAATCAGGAGCAATATTCTGATCATCCGAAAAACTTAAAGAATCACAATTTAATAGAAAATAAATAGGATTCATGAAATCTACCGGTTATCTATAAAATCAGATGTTCTCAAACTTTTATCGGGAAATATCTTTACTTTTCTCCTTTTCCTTTGAGCGTTTTTCAAGTCACGTACTATGGTGCTGGAAAGTATCTCTGAATAAATCTGTGTGGTCTTTACGGAAGTATGTCCGAGCAGCTTCTGGACTGTTGTAATTGCAACTCCCTGATGGATCAGCAGGGTGGCACAGGTATGACGGCTCACATGATAGGTTATCCGCTTTTTGATACCACACAATCCGGCCAGCTTTCGAAGCTGCCTGTTTACCTCCGAGTTGCAAGGCAGGGCTGCAAGACTGCCGATATCCGGATAGCGGTCAAGAATGCCCAATGCCCTGCTTTCAAAAAGCAAATGCAACGGCAGACGGATTTCCACCCCTGTCTTAACGGATTTGAAGTACAGCCACCTCTTGCCGTTTATCCTGATAAAATTCTCAGGTGTGAGCTGGCAGAAATCAGAATAACGCAAGCCGGTATAACAGCAGAATAGGAAAGCATCGAGCACGTGGCGCATGGATTCCTCTTCCACCTCAACCGTTTCCAACTTCTTCAACTCGTCCGGGATAAGAAACTCATGTCTGCCCTTCTCCTGCTTGATTTTGTATTTCCGAAAGGGATAAGCGTTCGCGTGCATGTATCCTTGGTTGATTGCCTCATTGACCAAGGTACGGAGCTGTCTCATGTGCTTGGCTATCGTATTGACCGCATTGCCCTTTTCTTTCAGGTATTGTTCAAAATCACGAAGGAATGTATAGGTAAGATCCTTGAAGTCCAGCCCGGAGCGGAAATCATGCAGGACCGCCAGTGTCGTATGCAGGTTATCCTTGGTGGACTGCTTCTTGTCCGAATTGTCAATGGCTGATTTGGCGAAAATGGAAAAGCTGATATTCACGGCACTTTTCTTTTTGACGGCATCTTTCAGCAAAGAGAGTGTGGCAGGTATTCCACGCTTCCAATATCCTAACTCTATACCTTGCAGATACAGGATGTATTCATAGAGCATTGCGTTTAACTCATTTGACTGGGGATGGTTAATGACTTGTGCCCCTTCACGGCTCCAGCACTCCGGTTTGAGGTACACATTTGTCTTCAGATAGATTTTCCTCTGGTTCAAATAGGCTTCAATTTGTACAAGGGCTGTGCCCTGTTTATTCAGTTTCTTTTGGCGGTTATATACAAGACGGTATCTGATTTTATCCATTTTTCTGCAAAGATGTATTCTCTGTCTCAAACGGCAAAATTTTTAGTCTACAAAAATGCACCCTCACTTTCACAAGGTGTATGATGACGGATACCTTTATATAATAAATATGGATGAACTTGATACCGATTCATTGAGTAGGATATATAAGAGGATTGTTCCTGATAACTCTCGCCTTTTCATACCGGTTATCCGCATACTCCCCGTTTCCGACATGATGGTATTCTAAAACGGCATTTTATTACAAAAAAATACATTTGTGAATAATTAGTACCATTCTGAAGGCTGTATCCATACCGGACGATGATATAAGGGTGTAAAATATCAATTTGCTGATAACTAACCGTATAATACCCGTTTGATTTCCTTGTTTCATGTTCTTACAGCAATATTATATTATAATAAAGGATTTAATAATTAAAAATAATTTAAATGTTATAAATAGGCCATTTTTTACATTTACCCATTTCTTCTGTTTCTTCTCCCATGAGAGCCCGTACGTATAGTAAAAAATGATTTTATTCCGGTTTTTCCGTTCTTTTAAAAGTATTTCCAGATAAAAGGGAGAATATTGTGGAAATTCCGGTTTGATTTTAACATAAAAGATATTGTAATTACTTTTTTGAATAACTTCTTTTGTAAAAGAAAGAATAAAAAATGTACTTGGTAACACTCGGGATTTAACAATGTTAAAACCTGATCTAACATCTTGGGAAGAATGAATAATGGAATTGTGAACAGGCTGTTTCTTGCGGCCCTGCTGTTCGTCTGCACTGACTTGTGCGGTCAGAACGTTCAGATAAAGACGAATCTTCTTTATGACGCCACCGCCACTATAAATATCGGTTCGGAGTGCCGTTTGGGCCGTCGTTGGAGTCTTGACCTTTCGGGCAGTTACAACGGTTGGAAGCTGGGCGGTGACAGGAAGTGGAAACACTGGTTTGTGCAGCCGGAAGGCCGCTACTGGTTCGGCTCCGCCTTCAAGGGGCATTATGTCGGTGTGCACCTCCACGGCGGCCAGATGAACCTGGGCCATGTGGGCTTTGGGGATCATGCGCTCAGGGAGCATTACAGGCAGGGGTGGTTCTACGGGTGCGGTGTCGGCTACGGATACCAGTGGTCTCTAAGCCGTAATTGGCGCATGGAGGTCGGTCTTGGGCTCGGATACACCCGTTTTGACTATGACGAGTACGGATGTTCCATATGCGGGGGCAGGCTTGGTGAAGGCTCCAAAAACTACTGGGGTGTTACCAGAATATCATTGTCGGTTATCTACAGTTTATGACATAACAAAAATCAGACAACTTATTTATTAATCTAAAATTGTTACATTATGAATCTAAAACAGTTAAGTTTGGCTGCGCTGGCATCCATGGCTTTGTTTGCCTGCAGCAATGATGAGTCTCTTGGCGGTAGTGACGAGAATGGCACTCCGAAAGCCGTGTATATGAAACTGGAGGGTATTTCCGCCTCCGCTGTGAACGGACGCTCTACGGATGCTCCGACTGAAGGCGGCAATCATACAGTTACCGTAAGTGATGTCGCTGTAATATTCTATCAGGATGGAGGAAATATCACGGATATAGAAGAAATAACAAGTGCTGACGACAAGAAATGGAAGGCACTTGTTGACCCTGAATCTGGTGATGGATATAGATTTGTTGTCGGCCATAAAGCCGACAAGGTCATGGTGATAGGCAACTACCAAAATTTAAAAGAGAAAACAGACATTGAGGGAAAGGTGGTGGAAAACCAGCCTATTTCAGGGGTGACAGATTTTCAGATTCCTTTGAGCAGCCAGAATGTGGCAGGAACAGGCACTGATAAAACAACCAAAGCCTGTGTGACCTTGCATGGTGACGCTCCGATGACCAAAAAGGTAGGTGAAAAAGCTCCGGAAGACAATGATTATGATGTATATGAGGCACATGTTGACATAACTCCCATCATCTCACGTGTTGAGATAAAATCATTAGGATGTGTATTCAACAAGCAAGATGAAGGTACAGCAGGCACTCCGACAGAGCATCTGTACACCTCAGTGACCGTCAAGGGTATCGGCATGGTGGATTATTATAACATGGGTACTTTAGGAAAAGATTATAATACTCAGATGGTGACCAATACTACATCAAATCCAGACGGTTTGATTTACGATCCTGAACATGCTTCTGTTCCAGAGGGAGGTTACAAATTCTGTGGCGGTGAGAATGCATCATGGGGCTGGTCTTATGACATGATAGGCGCCTCCAATGGGATAACATTAACTTCTGGCGATGTATCATCGGGTTCTGTCGACAAAATATGTGGGTGCAAATGCTGAAACACAAACTCAGAATGAATTTCAAACTTTTGCCTATAACTTCTTCCCCAAGGGTGAGATAGCCAATGTCAGGGTATGGTTGAAGCACAAAAGGAAAGTGAGAGTGCAAAGAAATCTTTTGTTGTCACCGCGAACTTTAAAAATAAAGAAGATGGGGGTACAGTTGTGGAACCTCAGGCCGGCAATATCTACCAGTTTGACTACCTGTTCAATGAGACTGTTCCGGGTGTATGGGACAAGGACCAGAAGGTGGTGTATGTGAAAGTGACAGTCAAGAAATGGACTATTACAACTGTTTATCCTGATTTCCACTAATCCGATATCCTACGATTTATAATCCGCGGTTGCCGGCTGTCATGCCGGTCGCCGCTTTAACCTGAAACGAAGAAGAAAGATGCTGAAAAAGAAACTGTTCACCGGTATTTGTCTGCTGTCACTCCTTTCAGGCTGTGTGCTGGACGACCTTCATGACTGCCCGGGCCATCCTGACAAGCCGGTTCCTCCCAACCCTCCGGAGGAAACTACGCAGTTCCTGTATTTCCGGTATACGGGAGACGGTGACACCGACCTGCTGACAGAGAGGATCTCATGTGTCGACATGTACGTCTTTGACAGCGGGGAACGTCTTGTGAGCACGCTGGAGATTGACGCGGAAGCCCTGAGGGCGAGGCATGGCGTTTCCATTGACCTGCCTGCGGGCAATTATACGGTGGTCTGCCTTGGGAATGCGGGCGAGCGTACACAGGTGAGTGATCTGACCACCTGTGACCTTCATATGATGTTCTTCGCCCATCCCGGCTACTTCATGAATGACGAGAGCATGCTCACCGGCAATGACCCGCTGTATCATGGCGACTTGCGGTTCAGGGTGGAGGACGGGAAGTCTCTGAAGGACACCGTTGATTTTAACTCCTCCCATCTGAAGGTCTATGTCGAGGTGAAAGGGTACGGAACGACGGAGTATGGAAAAGACGGCGGTGAACCGGATATCCGCCTGCACAACATGCCGTGCCGTGTGTTCTTCGACAACCGGATCTGCCCCCAGAGACGCACCTACCATCCTGAAGTCGGGAGGGAGGGCGCACAGGACATGTATGTGGGAAAACTCTGTACCTTCCGGTTGGACGGGAACCATCCGGCTGAGATAGCGCTTTACAGCGGGGCGGGTACGGAGCCTTTCTATACGGTCGATGTCGCGGATTTCCTAAAGAGGCACCCAGAGGTGGACATAACCAAGCAGGAGGCCGAGCTTTCCATGCGGATAGAATTCAGGGAGAGGAATGCGAATGTGACAATCACCGTTCCCCAATGGGGGGTGGAGGATGTCTATCCTGATGTTGGTTTCGAATAAGCGGATATGAGTATGAACGGACTTAAATATATATGCCTTGCCTGCATTATTCCTTTCTTGCCGTCCTGCATACAGGAGGAGCATACGGGGGATGCGGGCGATGACGGCCGTGTGACGGTCAGTCTGACCTTTACCACCGTACGGAAGAGGGTGCGGATGAAGGCATGGAAAGCGACGAAGGGAACAATGAGAACCTGATCAGAACGGTCAGGGTCTATGTCTTTGACGGGAGTGATGGCAGCCTGACAGGTTATCACCATGCGGATCTTTCTGATAAGAATGTGACGGAGAAGTCTTTTAATATAAGATTGGGGTTCTCCAGACACACGATTCCCGCCGACGGCCATACGTGTTTGTTTTACGCCATAGCCAATGAGGGGAGTGCAGAAGGGCTGAAATCCCTGCCGGCCGCTGTTTATGATTCTGAAACCGGGAGATATGTCTGGACGGACGACAAGGAGATAACACAGCGGGAACTGTTGGAGTTGACATTCAGTGGGCTTCCTGAGAGCAAGCTGACCGAAGGGGATCCGGCCGCGAAAGACGAGACCGGGAAGAAGTACTCAAGTTCCATTCTTCCCATGGCTGTGAAACAGGAGGTTGTCATAACGAAGGAGACGGAAAACCTGACACTTCCCCTGCGGCGTTCCGTGGGCAAGATGGAACTTTATTTCGCCAAAGGCGGCATCGGTGAAGGTGACCTGTATATCGGGCGCGGAGTATATCTGTACAACATCCCGACGAAAGGATATCTGTTTCCCCAAGATGCTCCGGCGTTGGAAAGTAGTGAGATAGCCCATAGGGAAAGTGATAAAGGCGACACTTCCGACTCCCCATATCAGAAGAACGGTCTGCCGATCCTACGTTGCGGCTTTGAGGATACACCATCCAACCCGGATGAAATCGCACAACTTCACATCAACAAGATAACCAGAAGATGGAACAACAAGGCCCCGGACGATAATACGGATGGAAAGAAAGAGTACCAGTGGCTTCCCGGAAGGGCGGTCTACCTGTTTGCAAATCCTTACAAATCGGATAAGAATGCCGCCAGTGGGGTGGAAGGTGACGGGTATTATATGAAGATTCTGCACCACAGCCATGAAAACAGTGATACGGGGGCGGACAAGGAGGAGTTCCATATGGATTATGTCACACTTCCAGCGGTCAAACCCAACATGTTTGTCAAGGTGTTCCTTGTCATCCCCTTGGATGGGTATACGGCCACTAGAACATGGTGGAAAGTCGGAGACTGGACGGAGGTCGAGAATCCTGGCATTAGTTTTGATTAACAAGAACATTTATATATGGCAATTTTTATGAAAGGTATATCAAGATACATATTGACGATGCTGGTGCCGTTCCTTTGCCTCTCCTGCACGGACGAGATACCGATGCCGGCTGGCTGCGGTGCCGCCGGTGGCGTGGACCGTGGCAAGACTGTGAGGGTGAGCCTTCCGTTCAGTGTCAGCGGCGGCATCAGATCGGATATTGTCACCCGTGCGGCTGGCACCGAGGACTCCCGTCTGGGCAGGATCATGCTGTTCATGTATGAGAATAAGGGTAAGGACCAGAGCCAGAACAAGCTACTGGGATACAGGATATTCCTGAACTCCAATGAAGGGACGGTCAATAATGAGGAAGACGGCTTTTGGACAGGAGAAGGAAATGAGGGAAGACTGAACTTCTATGCCTATCCGGGTGATGTGTATATCTATCTGTTGGGAAATGTGACAGGCTCCTTCCTCAAGTATTTTCCCGGCATGCAATCGGAGGAGGAGCTTAAAGGACTTACCGATCAGGAAAAATTCTTTCAGGCGGTCCGTCCCACATGGACGGGCAACTTCAACATGACGGACGGTTACCTGCCGCTGGCAGGCTCCGTGAATAACAGTACTGCGGCATGCAGGATTGGCGAGGATGGTACTGTCACTTATATGGATGATGCTACAGGCACAGAAACAAGAATAGACTCAATAAATAATCCTTTCCTTCTGAAACGCCTGATGGCCAAGATCAGTTTCACTTTCAAGTCCAAGGAGGGAGTGACCTTCACCCCCCGTAGCTATCAGTTCCGTCATGTGGCCGAGTGGGTATCCCCCAAATTCAGCCAAGACAGGACAGATAAAATAGGTGTGACTGACGGGGAGCAGACTCCTTTTAACCCCCAGACTCCAAACTCTTTTCTGGTCTATGTTCCGGAGAATATGGCAAGAACACAGGCAACCGGTATAACTTCTTTCCATGACCGTGAGAAAATAAAAAAGGGTTCCAGCGGAATAAATCTTAAAGAAACCCAGGAGGGCCATGAATCACATTATCAGTTCGAAAATGCTCCGGAGAACACCACCTATGTGGAGGTGACAGGACATTTCAAGGGAAAAGATAATAAAGGGATGGAAGTGGAGGCGGACGTGAAATACACCATCCATCTGGGGGATTTCTCTGATGGCAATTTTAATAACTTTGATGTTGAACGTGACCATTATTACAAATATACCGTGACGGTCAATGGTGTGGACGAGATTATAGCCGAGGTTGAGACAAACCGGGAGAATCAGCCGGGTGCCGGAGGGCGTGGTGTTTCGTAAAGGCTCCAAGGTCCGTGTGGACGCGCACTATGAGGCGGTGGAGATGAATATAAGAAGGAGCGTGCTTGAGCAGGGTATCTATATATATTGCAAAACTCCCTTCGGAACGGTTGGCGAGATGTACTATCCCAAAAGGGAGCTGATGATGCAAATTTAAGAGCAAAAGAGATCCTTATGCCTATCTCGGATGGGTCAAATTCCAAAAACAGGATACAAAAGGGGAACTGGCCATATATGATCCGAAGGAAACACAGAATGTATTTGAAGTCCTGCAGGAAGTCTGGAATGAAAATGGAGAGGGTGCATATTACACCTGTTTTGTAGACGAGTATTATTACGAAGAAAATCCAGTCAATAAGGGAAATGTCAGGCTGAACGAGTTTGTCAATGCCGATGACCGCGTGTTTACCCTGGCAACCTCCTTGCAGTATAGTAAGGATCAGCAGAGTATCCTTGCCGACGCTGTATATTCCGTCAGCCAGCGTTCCATCGCCTGCTTCTATGACCTTGACAACTTTGAGGGTAATGTGTACGGGGTGGAGAGTGTTGACGAGACGGGCGGGTTGTATTGCAGTGAACGGTTCGACCAGGATTTATCATTATCAGAGAATCCTGACAAGGACGGCCGTGGAAATACGTTGGCACAGTGTGGCGCAAACGGATATGGTTATGTAAACTGGAAAAAGAACGGGTATCTGTTGCAGAATGACGGCAGTTATAAAAAGGAAGGCGGGTATACCACATTGTCTTATGATGGGCAGTATTCTTATAAGGCGTGGGCCGGCCGTAACCGTGACCTGGACGGTAGTGGCACGTTGGAAGAGAATGAGATACGATGGTACGTATGTGCGAGGGACCAGATTATCGGCATGTGGATAGCGGAACCTGCACTTCCTACGGAGGCGGTCCTGTGTCCGGAAGACATTGAAACACTGCTGGCGGGTAAGACGTCTGAGAATCCGGTTGCCCGGATACACACGAATTCGGGCCGGAGCAGCCGTCTTGTCTGGAGCGAGCAGGGATGCAGTTTCGGTGGCGAACACAAACGGGAACGGGGGAATATCCGATGTGCCGCAATCTTGGCATTACCCAGCTGCGAAACGGAATACAAGCCATACCATTTTCCCTGATAGATATTATGAATATGACAATACGACAAAGACCATTACAATGAACCTTTCGTCTATCGCATTGAGGGGGTTCACGTCAAGGGAACTGGCGCCCCACAATGAGCGCAGCGTCATAAACAGGGTTCCAAAGGTTCTGCAGGTATCAAGTGATTTCTTGTATGGAAAAGTCAGACAGGATTATTGTGGTGGACATGGCTTGATTGTGAAGGAAAGTTCTTCTAAAAAATATTATCCGTTTATAACCTCTACAGCAAAGGATGCCAAGGATGCCTGGATAACAGAAGCTGCCAGTTATGTGGAACAAGACAGTAAGGTAAGTTCCGTTCAGACCAGTGCGTCATGGCGTCTGCCTAACCAGCGCGAGCTGGCATTGATCGTGGTGGCCGCTCCTGAACTCTTGAGAAAGACAGGCGCACAAGTGGGTGAAAATACCTATGATTACAATGACACGTTTATTTATAAGAAAGAATGTGAGGGAAACATGTTTAGTGGTCATAATTGGAAGAATCGTTATCGGGCCTCCATTCATTGCCGCACCAGATTTTCTATAAATTCAGGACTTGACGGAAATGGAAGTTATACAGTGTATGGGTATTGCTGTTATTATAACGAGAATGGTTCAGGACAGGCAACGTGATACAGGATTTCTGGGATTGATGAGTATTGGTTATAACAATGAGTGGTTGGGTTATGGTGATGCGGGCTATGCTGGTTACCGTTGCGTCAGGGATATAGAATAATGCTAGAATTATTAACAGTGATCATAAACAGTTCGCTCATACAGGTAGGAATTTAAACAAGAATTTCTGCCTGTTGGCGATCTGGGGGAACTGATAGGAATAAATGATACATGGTTAAGATTCAGAGATGCTAGAAATATAGATTCCCAAGACGAATTAGGCTCTATGCAATATAGTGGAATGTACTTACTAAGAGAAGATTCAGAATTAGAATATGTCCGTAATTGTATATTAGTTGTAATCGGTAATCCTAATATCTGTTGTGTTCAGAAATTATATAATTATAACGGAAGTATCTATAAATATAGAGTGAAATGGTATAGTAATTATTGGGATAATTGGTGAACCGTATCTTGGGTATAAAAAAACGGATGGTCCGGTACAAGCCGGTTCCACCCGATCCTGATATGCACAACGCCATGTGCAGTGCAAAGGTAATAAATATCTGAATAAACCGCTATATTTTCAAGATATAGAGATTTCTTCCAAATCTGATATACTGATTTGATCTGTCACGTCTGTGAAATAAAATTTATTATGATTATCAGAGAACACTTCAATATTAGTTCGTGACCATGTACTTTTATAAATGTAAACATAAAAACTTGTTTCATCTTTAAAAAGTCTGATATTACTCCCTCCCTTTGCCAACAACATGTCTGTAAAGATGTTATATCTGAAAGAATCACACGAATAAAGCAGCATGTAGATAATGTGTTATTAGGTGCACTATAGATATATAATCGATGGACAATATTTTGGCCATAATCAGGCCAATTTGCCGAAGGGTGAAGTGTGTTAAATAAATGGTTTATGTTATTGTTTATTGTTTGATTTTCGTATATTTGCAATAAATCTTAATTTGAATGGGAAGTTGGAGTGAACAACAGGAAGTAAAGAAGGAAGTTAAAGAAAAAGAGAAAACAAGTCGGGAAACGCTTGGTAAGTTCTTTTATGATTTAGCAAAAATATCTTTTACTGCATTAGTGGTAGGAAGTGTTGTTTCTGTTGCGACACAACAAGAAAAAGTAGAAAATTGGGTACTTATACTTATAGGTATTTTTGTTACCTATATATTTCATACATAGGTTATAAAATAATAAAACAGTAATTATATGGAAGCATTAATATCTTTATTTGCGGTAATGGCTGTGATAGGTTCTATTATAGCTGTTTGGCTTAATACCAAGTCTGGCAAGAAATGGCTCGCAAATCTATAGTGTACTTTTCATTGGAAATTGAGGGTATTATGGACGCATTAGGTTTTAGTCTGGCAACAAAAAGTGGTTGGCTGGTCTGTGCTCTCTGATGCCTTACAATTTTGGTTAATGTATGAAAAGGAAATCCCTTGAATGTTTATGGTCGTTCAATTATAGTAGTGAGTTGAGCGGCTTTTTAGTATTTGGACGTTAGAACAGGGAAAATAATGAATAAAATAAAATAGAAAATCAAGATGATTTTTACTAAAACGAATCTTGGAGGATTTTGAATGGGTAGATAACCTTCTGCTTGTCAGTATAGTAAGCGCAGATCAGAATTCATACTGGCAGTCTAAAGGTGGCGAGTTCGAGTCTCGCATGCTCCACTTTTTAATGAGAAATGAAGGTCTGCGGAGCAGGTCTTTTTTAACTTAAAGACTATAAATATGTTAATTTATAATACAACTTATCAAACAGGTATTGACGATGCGCGTAATTTTGTCATTTGGCTTAGTGAAAGCTACATTCCCGAAGTGGAAAAAACGGGAATATTGCAAAATCCCCGTCTTACGCACATCCTTAGTCATAAAGAGCAGGATTCAGAATGTTTTTCATTGCAATGGGAGGTGGAAGATACAGCGACCTTACACCGCTGGCATACTCAGCAGGGGATGCATCTGAATGAGGAAATGATGAAGATATTTAAAGATAAGGTGGTTGGCTTTCCCACTTTGATGGAGGTAATTAAGTGATTCAGCCGGTAAAAGAGAAAATCATTCTGGGTATAGATCCTGGAACAACCATAATGGGGTATGGTCTGCTGAAAGTAGTAGGTACTAAACCGCAGGTAATGACTATGGGGGTCATTGACTTCGTAAATATGGTGATCATTATTTAAAACTGCGCCGTATTTTTGAACGGGTGGTTGGTATAATAGAAGCCTATTTACCTGATGAATTAGCAATTGAGGCACCTTTTTTTGGGAAAAATGTGCAGTCGATGTTAAAATTAGGGCGGGCACAGGGGGTGGCTATGGCTGCTGCTTTGAGCCGTGATATTCCTATAACAGAATATGCGCCGTTGAAGATAAAGATGGCGATAACCGGTAATGGGCAAGCCAGCAAGGAACAGGTCGCTGATATGTTGAAGAGGATGTTACATATACCAGAGAGTGATATGCTGCCTTTTATGGATGCAACAGATGGGTTGGCGGCTGCTTATTGTCATTATTTGCAAATGGGCAGACCGACATTGACTAAAGAATATTCCGGCTGGAAAGATTTTATAAATAAGAATCCTGATAAAATAAAAAGATAAGATTATGAATGTGAGACATGTTATTTGGGCATCAATTGTTTCTACTACTATTAGTTGTCAGTCTGTGAAAAAAGAATATAATTCGTTTGATGAATATCCTGTCCGTGAAGATGCGCTGACTGAAATGGAGTACTCACCTGCCGAAACAAAGTTTTCACTTTGGGCTCCTACAGCGGAAGAGGTGCGTGTCCTTTTATTTGAATCGGGTAATGAAGGTTCAGCTTCTAATACTTTTCCGATGGAGATGGGAGAGAATGGTACCTGGACTATTTCAATAAAAGAGGACCTGAAGGGTAAATTCTATACCTTTAATGTGAAGGTGAACGGGAAATGGTTAGGAGACACTCCGGGAATTATGCAAAGCCGTAGGGGTAAATGGTAAACGGGCAGCTGTGCTTGATCTTCGTTCTACAGATCCGGAAGGATGGGAGAACGATGTGCGTCCTCCTTTGAAGAATTATGCTGATATTATGGTTTATGAAATGCATCATCGCGATTTCTCTTTGGATTCTGTTTCTGGAATTCAAAATAAAGGCAAGTTCCTGGCTTTGACAGAGCAGGGTACTATCAGTTCTTCAGGCGAGAAGACAGGTATTGACCATCTGAAAGAACTGGGAATTACCCACGTACATTTATTGCCGTCGTATGATTATGCCTCGGTGGATGAAACAAAACTGGACAAGGCCCAATATAATTGGGGGTATGATCCGCAAAATTACAATGTGCCTGACGGCTCTTATTCTACAGATCCTTATAAACCCGATGTTCGTATCAGGGAATTCAAACAAATGGTACAAGCTTTACATAAGGCGGGAATCAGGGTGGTGCTTGATGTGGTGTATAATCACACTTTCAATACAGACGAAAGCAATTTCGAACGTACGGTTCCCGGTTATTTCTATCGCCAGACGAAGGACGGACAATGGGCAAATGGTTCGGGATGTGGAAATGAAACGGCAAGCGACCGCGCCATGATGCGTAAATATATGATAGAGTCTATTCTATATTGGATTAATGAATATCACATAGACGGCTTTCGTTTTGACTTGATGGGGATACATGATATTGAAACCATGAATGAGATACGTGCGGCTATTGATAAAATAGATCCGTCTATTTTCATGTATGGTGAAGGATGGGCTGCCAGTTCTCCTCAATTAGAAGCAGACAAACTGGCAATGAAAGCCAATGTGGAAAAGATGCCTCGTATCGCCGCTTTCTCAGATGAAATGCGTGATGGTTTGCGAGGTGGTTGGGATGATGATACCAAAGGAGCTTTTCTAGTAGGGGAGCCGGGACACGAAATGAGTATCAAATTTGGAGTTGTGGGAGCAATCGAACATCCGCAGGTTATAAGTGATTCTGTGAATTATAGTAAGAAACCTTGGGCGTTACAACCTACCCAGATGATAAGTTATGTAAGTTGTCACGATGACATGTGTCTTGCCGATCGTCTGAAAGCTACCATGCCAGATGCTTCGGTAGAGGAACTGGCAGCTTTGCAGAAGTTAGCGGAAACATTTGTCTTTACTTCACAAGGAGTACCGTTTATATTTGCAGGGGATGAGATGATGCGTGACAAGAAGGGAGTTCATAATTCTTATAATAGTCCCGACAGTATTAATACGATAGATTGGAAAAATAAGACCGTGCATAAAGATGTGTTCGAATATGTGAAAGGTTTAATAGCCATGCGTAAAGCACATCCCGCTTTCCGTATGGGGGATGCTGATATGGTACGTAGGCAATTGGAGTTTTTACCTGTAAAAAATACGAATGTGGTTGCCTTTATCTTGAAAGACAATGCAAATGGTGACTCATGGAAAAATATCATCGTAGCTTTGAACAGCCGTGCAGAGCCTGTCAAGTTGGACATTCCGTCGGGTAAATACACTGTAATCTGTAAGGATGGCAAAATAAACATGAAAGGTCTGGGACAGGTTTCAGGTGCTGAACTTATGGTACCGGCACGCTCTGCAATGATTATACATCAATAGAAAAAGGCTCAAAGAAGATTAATAAAGACTTTGTCGTACAGACTAAAACACATAATACGAATGGAAAAGACATGGAGATGGTTTGGGAGGAAAGATAAGATAACGCTTCCCATGCTTAGACAAATCGGGGTGGAAGGAATTGTGACCGCCCTTCATGATGTACCTAATGGTGAAATATGGACTTTGGAAGCTATTAAGAGTTTAAAAGATTACATTGAATCTCACCAATTGCGCTGGTCGGTGGTAGAAAGCCTGCCGGTAAGTGAAGCTATCAAATATGCCGGTCCTGAACGGGGTCAATTGATAGAAAACTACAAAGTAAGTCTGGCCAACTTAGGTAAAGCGGGTATCAAGACCGTATGCTATAATTTCATGCCCGTCATTGATTGGATACGTACCGATTTGGAACATCCTTGGGAGGACGGGACCAGTTCTTTGTACTTTGACAAGATCCGGTTCGCTTATTTTGATTGTATGATTCTTCAGCGTGAAGGGGCGGAGAAAGACTATACCGATTGGGAATTACAACAGGTGCGTGAATTGGATAAGACTATAACCGAAACCGAGAAAAACGAATTGGTCGATACCATTATAGTCAAGACGCAGGGATTTGTAAATGGTAATATAAAGGAGGGAGACCGGCATCCGGTAGCCATATTCCGCCGTCTTTTGTCTTTGTATGATGGGATAGACCGTGATGCCCTGCGTGAAAACTTACGTTATTTCTTGCAGCTGTCATGCCGGTGTGTGATGAATATGGCATAAATATGTGCATTCATCCGGACGATCCCCCTTTCCAGGTATTGGGCTTGCCGCGTATTGTGACCAGTGAGGAAGATATCACCTGGCTCCTCCATGCGGTTGATAACTCGCATAACGGGCTGACATTCTGCGCCGGTTCGCTCAGTGCCGGATTGCATAACAACGTACCTTCGTTGGCACGTATGTTTGCGCACCGTACTCATTTTGTACATTTGCGCAGTACCAATGCATTTCCCAACGGGAATTTTATAGAAGCATCTCATTTGGGAGGGCGTGCTCATGTGATAGAGTTGATCCGTATTTTTGAGAAAGAGCGTCCGGGTGTCCCGATGCGTGTGGATCATGGGCGCATGATGCTGGATGATGCCGGCAAAGGATACAACCCGGGCTATTCGTTTCATGGCCGTATGATGGCTTTGGCTCAGATAGAAGGTATGATGGCGGTTATCAACGAGGAATCAAACTTAAATCCTAGATTGACGTACATACTCACTTTATTGGCTCGGTTTGCATAGTTCAGTGATGCCTCTAAGGGCCCGAACATACTATCCAAACCGTAGCCGATACCGCAGCCGAACATGGTATCCTGTTCCAACAGATACCTCAGCTTGCTTGCACTCAGCGCATAATTTCCCGTTAGCGTCAGATAATGTACACTTCCCATCCGTTGGCGGAATTTCATGCTTCCTATCAGTAGCGTATTTCTCATTAATTCCACATTGTTTATTCCCACAAACGGTAGTTGTTGTTGCAGGAAGCGTCCTTGCACATCTCCACCCATTGCATTAAGTTTGGAATATGGAATATCTTTTCCTATCAGGAATCGGCCGTAAATGGCAGGCAGTATGGAGAATCTGCGTGTAACAGGGACCACTCCCTGGCAATAACCTTTTATGGCTGAAAAAGGGGCATGGCCGTCATATCCGGTAAAGTTGTCGGTATAAAGCGAATAAGAGCTCTTGCCGATATGCCTTTGGTTGGGAAGTACGCCTTGTCGAAAGTCTCGTAATGCATTTGTGCGAAATAACTGAAGAAGTGTTCTGTTCCTACGTCAAAACCCTGATTGCCTTCCTGGTATAAAAATTTGTCATAGTCATACAATTCATACCTTAATCCGATAGCAAAACGCACATTCTTGTACCATACATCCGAGAATGACAGTTCCCCCAAATGGTAGCGGAAAGTGGAGTTATGTGACTTATCTCCATAACGATAGAAATTAATATCATTGTATTGAAACATATATGCCAGCCCGATATTCTTCAAAGGAGCCGGTTCAAATCCATAATCTATGCGCGCGGCATAACGTTTCCCCAGTCGTCCTGTCAAAGACAGCGTAGTGGGTACTTTTCCCCGGAAATTGCTGGTGACATTAATCAGCAGACTGGCTGTTTCTTCCGAATCAAAACGAATCCCTACGTTTAGTTTATTCTCATATTTCTTGCTTAGAAGGAAATGTAAATTATAGCCTCCGCCGGGGGCTTCGGGCAGATTATAAGTGGCGCTGGAATATTCCAGGTTAGAACACAATATGGCCGTTGCTTCTTCTATGCGGCGGATGCTTATTTCAGAATCCTCCTTTAAATCACAGCGTTTCAACAGCCATCGCTTGTCTTTCTCGTCCAGCCCGTCGAAAGTGATTTCTTTTATATACACTTTGCGGCTGGGGGAGTACGGATAGCTGGGAAGAGGTTTCGGCATATAGGTGCTGTCCAGACCCAGTTCCTGCTTCAGCTTCATTAAAGCACCTTCTTGTGCCAGTGCCGCTTCTTCTCCCCGGCGGATCAGTGTATCCACTGCATTAGGTGTGAAGCTGGCAGCTGAATATCCTTCCACATTCACCTTGATATAAGCATTGGTCTCTTCCAGGTTCTTTTTATAAAGCTGTAATCCCATCAAGTTGATGAGCTGCCCCAAAATACTGCCGGCGCTATTCAGTTCGTTGGCAGGCTTCAAGTCACTTTGTACGTCTACTCCTATAATAATATCCGCCCCCATGGCACGCGCAACATTTACAGGGTAGTTATTTACCACACCTCCATCCACTAGAACCATACTGTCCAGCCGGACTGGAGTGAATACTCCCGGTATGGCCATACTAGCCTCATGGCCGTAGCCAGTACACCCTTATGAAAATTTACCTCGTTGCCATTTACAATATTCTCGGAAACACAGGCGAAGGGAATAGGCAACTTGTTGAAATCGATGGAATCATGATATCCTACGGTCAGCTCGCTGAACAGGTTTGCCAAGTTTTGTCCCTTTATCAATCCTCCTATGGCTTGTGTTTTGGCATCTTTTCCGAATGGAAGAGAGAATACATACTTTTCAGCGGCCTCCCGTTCCGCCATATTTTGTTCACTGCGTGGTATTTTGTCACTCAGCAGAAAAGTCCAGTCTTGCCGGCGAACCATGCTGTCTAATTGTTCGGGAGTATAACCGATGGAGTAAAGTCCGCCTATGATTGATCCCATGCTGGTTCCTACTACATAATCTATGGGAATGCCGGCTTTTTCTATGACCTTTAAAGCACCTATATGTGCCATTCCTTTGGCTCCTCCGCCACTGAGAACTATACCCACCTTCTTTCGGGAGTGTGGTTGGGCTGTTATGTGAACGGAGATACAAAGTAACCCTGCTGCTATTAACAAGGTAGAGAATTTCATCTTTTTCATCTTACTATAAATCTAGTCTAAGTTAAAAAACAAAAACAGTGCAAAGATGGTTTAATCTTTCAGCTTTTACAAGTGCTGATTGTCACAGATATTGGTCTATTTTGCTGCTGAGGTTTCAAAGATAAGAAATTGTACCGGAAAAAAGAATTTTGTATATCGCTTTTTTGTCGTACCTTTGTCTGTGTAACGAAAAAGAGTATGGATAATTTTGCAGCAATAGACTTCGAGACGGCAAATAATGAACGTACCAGCATATGTAGTGTGGGTGTGGTTATTGTGAGAAATGGTGAGATAGCCGATCGGTTCTACAGCCTCGTCCATCCTGAACCGGATTACTATTTGTATTGGAACACCCGTATTCATGGATTGACACAGGAAGATACTGCCCATGCTCCTGTTTTTTCAGAAGTATGGAAACAGGTTGCCCCTAAAATAGAGGGGCTTCCGCTAGTTGCGCATAACAAAGCCTTTGATGAGAGATGTTTGAAAGCTGTGTTCCGTACTTATTGTATGGATTATCCTGATTATGACTTTTATTGTACCTATCAGGCTTCCCGGAAGCTGAAAGGGTTGAGAAACCACCAGTTACATACAGTGGCCGGTTTTTTTGGTTTTGAATTGGAGAATCACCATCATGCGCTGGCTGATGCTGAGGCGTGTGCATGGATTGCCAGACAGATTCTGTGAGTTATAATTAAAGATTTATGATTTCTGAAACCCATGATACAAGAAGATACTTATAAAACCATTACAGACATTGCCGAAGGCATATATACGGAGAAACGGAGTAAATTTATAGCTATTGCCATTCCGGTACGTACCATAGAGGAAATAAAGCAGCATCTTGACGCGTATCAGAAGAAATATTACGATGCCCGTCATGTGTGTTACGCTTATATGCTGGGGCATGAAAGGAAGGATTTCAGAGCAAATGATAACGGAGAGCCTTCGGGTACCGCAGGAAAGCCTATTTTGGGGCAAATAAATTCCAATGAGTTGACGGATATCCTTGTTATAGTAGTCCGTTACTTTGGAGGTATAAAATTGGGAACCAGCGGACTGATTGTCGCTTACAAGGCCGCCGCTGCCGAAGCAATAGCTGCTGCTGATATAGTGGAAAGAACAGTGGATGAAGAAATCACCGTATCCTTTGAATATCCTTTTATGAATGATATCATGCGCATTGTGAAAGAGGACGAGCCTGCATCTTGGAACAATCGTATGATATGGATTGCCTGATGAGGCTCCGGATACGTAAATCCATGATGGGAAAACTCCGTGCACGTCTGGAGAAGGTGGAAACTGCCCGTATTATTGAATAACTCTGTCGGTACGTCGATATTTCTTTTGGTCATATTCACTGCGTTCACAGCAGATGAGAAGCATACGGAATGTGACTGTAAAATGTATTCCCCATATCAAATGAAACAGATTTGTAACAATGAATGAAATGTTACAGATATACCGAACCTATATCTTTGCAGCCGTAAACAAAGAAAGTCACATTAATAAAAATGAGAAATACACTTGTAGCGTCTGCTTTTACAATGCTGAGTATTGCAACTGCTTCCGCACAGCTGACTATTCCTAAAGAATATTTGCCGGAAGTACATGGAACGATCCGCGGTAAATATGAACTTCAAACCACTAACGGAATGCAACGGTTCCAAGTACGTAACGCCCGTGTCAGTCTGGACGGGAAGGTTCTTCCGGTAATCGCTTATAAAGCTGAAATAGACTTGTCCGATGAGGGAAGTATCAAGATGCTGGATGCATACGCCCGCTTTGTCCCCAATGATACATGGAATGTCACACTAGGACAGATGCGTGTGCCTTTCACCATAGACGCTCATCGATCTCCCCACCAACAATATTTTGCCAACCGTTCGTTCATAGCCAAACAGGTGGGGAATGTGCGTGATGTGGGGCTACCGGAGCTTTCTCTTTAAAGGAGGGACTGCCGTTGAAACTGGAGGGCGGACTGTTCAACGGCTCCGGACTCACCAATCAGAAAGAGTGGCACAACACGTTGAATTATTCTGTTAAGCTTCAATTGATGCCGTGGAAAATTATAACTTGACTTTGAGTACCCAGAAAATACATCCCGATAAAATCAGCATCTATATGTATGATATCGTACTTACTACGAGTTTGATAATTGGCATATAGAAGCCGAATACCTTTATAAAACTTATGCGAAAAACTCATTTGATGATGTACATGCTTTCAACGCCTTTGTCAATTACGACTTGTTTATCAAGAAAGGTCTGTTTCAGAAAATTTCATTTTTAGGACGTTATGACAGTATGGGAGATCATAGTAACGGTAATGCGGATGAGGATGGTAAACTTTACATTACCGATTATTCCCGCCAGCGTGTGACTGGAGGTGTGACGTTAAGCTTTGGAAAGGCTTTTCAAGCGGATTTGCGTCTTAATTATGAAAAATATTTTATGATAAACTTTCTTTGGCAAAGGAGTCTGAACAAGACAAGTTTGTTATGGAATTAATGGTACGGTTCTGAAAAAAGTAGGGCAAGTAGGGGACCCTACTTTTTCCGGAACTCACCGATATATCCGTGCTATCTTATCGGGAGACAAGCCTATCCCCATCTCTCTTTCATCATATCTTCCAGTTTCAGCAATTCATCCCTATACTGTGCAGCTTCTATAAATTCCAGCTTCTTGGCAGCTTCCTGCATCAGTTTCCGGGTACGTTCTATCGTTTTCTCCATCTGTGGCTTGGTCATATACTGAACAATCGGGTCGGCAGCCATTGTATTGGAAGATGGCTCAATATATGCCTTGGAGCCTTGAGTGGTTCCCGCCGCTTCGTTGCTGTTGTTGCCCAACAAGGCAGCATTACGCGCACGCTGTATTTGTTTGGGGGTGATTCCATGCTCTTCGTTATATGCCAGCTGTTTTTCGCGACGACGGTTGGTTTCGTCTATCGTTTTTTTCATGCTGTCCGTCATGCGGTCTGCATACATGATTACTTTTCCATTGATATTGCGGGCGGCGCGTCCTGCTGTCTGGGTCAGCGAACGGTGGGAACGGAGGAACCCTTCTTTGTCTGCATCCAGAATGGCGACCAAAGACACTTCGGGCAAGTCCAGACCTTCACGAAGCAAGTTCACACCCACCAGTACATCATAAACGCCCTGACGTAATTCATCCATAATCTTAACGCGTTCCAAAGTGTCCACATCGCTGTGGATGTAGTTGCAGCGGATGTCATTGCGCAGCAGATATTCGGTCAATTCTTCTGCCATGCGTTTGGTGAGCGTGGTCACCAGTACACGTTCTTCTTTCTCGATGCGTTGCTGTATCTCTTCCATCAGGTCATCAATCTGATTCAGACTGGGGCGTACTTCAATTACCGGGTCCAGCAGTCCGGTAGGACGGATAACCTGTTCAACGATAATGCCTTCACTTTCCACCAATTCATAATCGGCAGGTGTAGCACTGACATAAATCACTTGCTTGGCCAGTTCCTTGAACTCTTCAAATTTTAGAGGGCGGTTGTCAAAAGCCGACTCCATCCGGAAACCATATTCCACCAAATTAGTTTTTCTGGCCCGGTCACCACCATACATGGCACGTATTTGCGGTACGCTGACATGGCTTTCGTCTATTACAATCAGGAAATCATCCGGAAAGAAGTCCAGCAGACAGTAAGGACGGGTACCTGCATTACGCCCGTCAAAGTAGCGGGAATAATTTTCTATGCCCGAACAGTGCCCCAGTTCGCGAATCATCTCCATATCGTATGTCACGCGCTCATAGAGTCGTTTCGCCTCATACATTTTTCCTTCCTCCTCGAATTTGGCCACCTCTTTCGTCAAGTCGTCCTCAATCTGATGAATAGCTCTCAACTGGCTCTCTTTGGTGGTCATAAAAAGATTGGCCGGATAAATTTTGTATTCATCAAAAGTAGCCAGACGGATTCCCGAAACAGGGTCGATCTCTTCAATGGCATCAATTTCGTCGTCCCAAAACATAACCCGGAGGAGATTGTCGCTATATGCCAGGTAAATGTCTACCGTGTCACCTTTTACGCGGAAATTCCCGCGATTCAGCTCTATATCGTTACGCACATACAGGCTGTCCACCAAACGGCGTAAAAATACATTTCTGTCCAGCAGTTTGCCTTTTTTATCTCAATTACATTATTATAGAAATCCGACGGGTTCCCCATACCGTAGATGCAGGACACGGAAGACACCACCACCACGTCCTTCCGTCCCGACAGCAGGGCAGAGGTGGCAGCCAGCCGCAATTTGTCAATCTCTTCATTAATGGCCAGATCCTTTTCTATATAGGTGTCGCTGGACGGCAGGTATGCTTCCGGCTGGTAATAGTCATAATAAGATACATAGTATTCCACTGCATTGTTGGGAAAGAAACTCTTGAACTCTCCGTATAACTGGGCCGCCAATGTTTTGTTATGGCTTAATATCAAGGTGGGTTTATTGATGTTTTTAATTACATTTGCAATCGTGAAAGTCTTGCCGGACCCGGTAACCCCCAATAAAGTTTGTGCGGGGACTCCTTCCAGCACTCCCTCGGTTAGCTGGGCGATAGCTTCCGGTTGGTCGCCGGTGGTTGGTATTCGGAAATCAATTCAAAATTCATAAATAGTATGTTTAGTTTAATGAGATGTAAAAATACAGTTATTTCCTTAGATATTATCTATTCATCTCTAAAAAATAGACTCTTGTCGACTTTTTAGCATTTAAAAACATGGAAATATTGCATTATTCGGTGGAAAGGCGTAAATTTGCGCAATTATTTGAATAAGATGAAAAAATATATCATTATAGCTCTTGTCTCCGGTACGGTTCTAACGTCTTGTGGAGAGTATAACAAAGTTTTAAAAAGCACGGACTACGAATACAAGTACGAAGCGGCCAAAAGTTACTTTGGCAAAGGGCAGAATACTAAGGCGGCCACCATTCTGGAGGAATTGATTACCATCATGAAGGGAACGGATAAGGCTGAGGAATCACTTTATATGTTGGGTATGACCTACTATAATCAGGGTGACTTCATCACAGCTTCGCATTATTTCACCACTTATTATAATACTTATCCGCGTGGGGTCTATACGGAACAGGCCAGATATTTTTCAGGAAAAGCATTGTTCTTGGATACTCCGGAACCTCGTTTGGACCAGTCGAGCACCTATAAAGCTATTCAGGAGTTGCAGATGTTTATGGAATATTTCCCAACCAGTAGCCGTCGGCAGGATGCACAGCAAATGATTTTTGATTTGCAGGACAAGCTGGTGATGAAAGACTATCTGGCTGCGAAATTGTATTATGATTTGGGTTCTTATACAGGAAACAGTACTTATAGTACTACCGGTAACAATTATTTGTCTTGTATCGTTACGGCTCAGAATGCTTTGAAAGACTATCCTTATACCAAGATGCGCGAAGATCTTTCTATCTTGGTCTTGCGTGCTAAATATGATATGGCGAAAGCGAGTGTGGAGGAAAAGAAAGAAGAGCGTATGCGTGAGACGATAGATGAATATTATTCTTTCAAGAACGAGTTTCCTGACAGCAAGTATACTAAAGAAGTGGAGAGCATCTACAAGGATGCCAATAAGTATGTAAAAGAATTTAATGAATAAAACTAAATAAGAAATTATGGATTACAAAAAGACAAACGCTCCAAGTAATACTGTTACCCGTGACATGATGGATTTATGTGCAGACACAGGTAACATTTATGAAACTGTTGCTATCATTGGCAAACGCGCCAACCAGATTAGTGTTGAGATGAAGAATGATCTTTCAAAGAAATTGCAGGAGTTTGCCTCATACAACGATAACCTGGAAGAAGTCTTTGAAAATAGAGAGCAGATCGAGATCTCACGTTATTACGAAAAGCTTCCGAAACCGACATTGATCGCTGCTCAGGAATATGAAGAAGGCAAGGTTTATTTCCGTAATCCTGCTAAAGAAAAAGAGAAACTACAGTGATTTTTCATTTGGGGTTGTACAAAAGGTCTTTACCACAGATTACACAGATCGTTCTATTTTGATACATGAGTCATTTCGTGTGGAAACTGTATCAATCTGAGTAATCTGTGGTACGTTTTGATGCACCTCACATTATATTAGCCCTGTTATGCTGAACGCAGTGAAGAATCTGATAACCATTCACTTTGTGTTTTCAGGTTTTTCACTCGTTTAGAATGATAGGTTGTATGATTAAAATTAAAGAGACTATGATACAACGCATTCAATCTGTTTATTTACTTGTTGTTACCATCTTGATTATTATTTGCCTGTGTAGTCCCGTAGGTTCATACATAGGAAGTGATTATAGTGTTTCCGCTTTAACAAATCTGTGTCTTACTATGGCGGATGGTACTAAAGATTATGCTCCATGGGCCTTGTTTGTGATTTTGCTGGTTGTTGCGGTTCTTGCTTTCGGCACTATCTTCTTGTTTAAAAAACGCATGTTGCAAATTCGTCTGACTATTTTCAGCACCATTTTGTTGATCGGGTATTATGCCACATTGGCCACTTTTATTTTTATGTTGAAAGAAGAGTCAATGACATTTTCTCTTTCATGGACTGTATGTCTGCCGTTGGTTGCCATCATTTTGAATTGGCTTGCCATCCGCGCCATTGGTAAGGATGAGGTATTGGTTAAAGCATACGACCGTTTGAGGTAAGCTGAGGGAATATTATGATATAAAAAGCCTGCAAGATCCATCTTGCAGGCTTTTGTTGTTATGAGAGAGAGTGGAACGCGGACTATTTGCAGAATAAAATCTTTTTTTTATTTAGTAATATCTATCAGATAACTCAGCCGTATGCCTATGAATGAATGGCTGATCTTTCGAAGAAATCTCTTTTCGAGTTCTTGTAAAAGTCGCTCAATCCCATATAGTAACGTCCTTCCAGCAGGAAATGTCCGATACCGGTACTTACTTCCAGACCGGCGCCGGCTGTGATACCATAATCAAATTTATTCTCCACCTCTTTACCGTGTTCCGGTCTTGTTGTAGAAGTAGTCCAGTTTATCTTTTCGTTGTCACCCAGGAAAAAGCCGATTTGTGGTCCTGCATTGAAAAAGACCTTCACTCCCCGGTTCAATGCATCCTTGCCGAATGCCAGATGTGCCATGAAAGGGATTTCCAGATAATTCATGGTGCGGCTGTAAGAATTGCCGGAATCATCTTCTATCTTTTCGTCCCATCCGCGTTGTGAATAGTTTATTTCCATTTGCACGCCACACATCATCTTGAAATATTTCTCGGACATATATCTCATGGTAACCCCCATAGACATGGTGTTCAAGGTGTTCAGTTTGATTTTCGGGTTGAAGCTGACGGAACTCATGTTCAGACCACCATTGATGCCGACGGCAAAATTATGACGTTCTTCACCCAACTGTGCAGCTGCCGGCAATGCAAAGAGCAATGCCAGTACAAGCAGCCCGAAGTTCTTATACTTTTTCATTATTCAAAATCAAGTTTAATCAGTTCAAAGTCCTTGGTAAAATGAACGAAGAACACTTTACGATTGATAAATCCACCCCAGTTGTTTACGCGTTCAAATTTAAATCCGGTCTGGATAGGGGTGACAGCCACCTTGTCCAGTTTGTCTTCCAGTTTGTTGCCGTATTGGGACAGGCCCTTCAGGAAGAAATATCCTGTATCGAATCCCAGCATACCATATTTAGGGAATGAGTTGAGCATATCCTTGCTGTACCATTTGCGGTAAGCCGATGAGAACTGAACGGCTTCCGGAAATAAATTGTTTGTGTAAAACGAAGAATAGAAATAGGTGTCCAGTTCATAGAACTGGCCAGATGGTCGTTGGTATAGGTCTGCCATTCCGGATAGCCGAATAACTGCATACGGTAGTCGGGATTGTCACGGGAGGTCACAATCAGTTGTGGTAACAGTTTTATCAATGCCACGTTGGTGCCGGAAGTCGGGATGAATACATTATCCATACTATGGTTCATCGCGCCTTTCAATGATTCCGGAGTAATATTTTCCCCTTTTAATTCGGTAAAAGGAATGCGTTTGGTTTTTAACTCCTCTTTCAGTCCTTTTATAAAATCCACTTTGTCTTTGTCACCATCTTCTGCATCCAGGAAGATAACATTGGCGGTTGTAAACTTGCGGGTAAAATGCTCGTAACTTCCGAGTACAGATAAGATTGGGGAGTATTTATCTGATAGATGGCGGGATTGCTGAAAACTTCATTCCCTTTGGAGGTAAAAGGTACTACCAGCCGGATATTGTTTTTCTTGGCGAATTCCGCAACCGGTTTCACCTGGTCGGGATAAGCCGGGCCGAAGATAATATCCATGCTCTTCAATTCACTTCTATCCAGAATGTTCTTGATGGAAGAAGTATTGTTATGGGTATCGTATGAGTACAGGTCGATGGATACTCCTTTTTCCTTCAAGCTGTCTACTGCCATCAGGAAGCCTTCATAGTATTCCACCATACGTGTCTGTTCGTCACGGTTGCCCTTGCCGTCTGTCATGAATGGCAGCATTACGGCAGCTTTGATGGTAGATATTTTGCGTGCCTCCTTCTTGCTTTCATTAAACAGCTGGTCGTCCGTGGGGATTACGGCAGGCGTATTATCCACAGGCGTTTCAGTCTTTGTATCCTTAGGATATGGAATACAAAGGAACCTTCCTTTTTTCAGTTTTTCGGTACGCAGTTCAGGATTGGCGGCAATCAGTTCGGCTTCTGTGATGCCATACAGGCGGCTGATGCTGAATATCGTTTCCTTGCGTTCCACTTTATGCATATCCCTGCAATTGGGTTTCAGTGGGGTGGAAGTGGTGACCGGCTTGGTAGTCTGTGCGGCTTTCACCTCGTTCATGATTATCTCCTCGCTGTCCGTCACCTTGGCGGGAATTACGATAACCTGTCCGATACGGAAATTCTCCGCGCTCAGTCCGGGATTTGCCTGGCAGATGCGTTGTGCGGTTACTCCATAGCGTTGTGTCAGCTTGTACAAGGTTTCACTCGACTGGATGGTATGGAACATCTGCTGTTCCGTTCCGATGTTCTTTTGTGGAATCTTCAATGTTTCACCGGTTTTAATTTTCTGGTCGCTGCCGGGGTTCATTTTAACGATATCACCGGTAGTGACATTATACATGCTGGCTATGGAATAAAGACTTTGCCCTTTGGTAATGGTGTGCAGGAAATAGCCGGAAGACTGTGTTTGAGCCATCATTCCGGTGCTGCTGGCAGACAAGGCTGCGATAAGATATAATGCTCGAATAAATTTCATTTGCAGTGTGTTGATTAAACTGAGTGGCAAAAGTAACAAAAAAAACTGTTTTATTCACATTATATAGAAAGAATAGAAAATATTATTAGGCTTTTTAATTAAATATTTCGTCGGGAAGCATTAATTTTGCAAAGATTACGCAGAGTAAGAAGATTATGAGTGAAGAAAAAGAACTGATTAATGTATACGGTGCCCGTGTACATAACTTGAAAGATATAGATGTTGAAATTCCACGGAACAGCCTGACGGTGATAACCGGATTGAGCGGAAGCGGTAAATCGTCTTTGGCATTCGATACCATCTTCGCCGAAGGGCAGCGGAGATACATTGAGACCTTTTCCGCATACGCCCGTAATTTCCTGGGAGGGTTGGAGCGCCCGGATGTGGATAAGATTACAGGACTCAGCCCGGTAATTTCCATCGAACAGAAAACGACAAACAAGAATCCCCGCTCTACCGTGGGAACTACGACAGAGATATACGATTATCTCCGTTTGCTCTATGCCCGTGCAGGGGTTGCTTATTCTTATCTTTCGGGAGAGAAAATGGTGAAATATACCGAGGAACAGATCATCGGTCTGATTCACCGGGATTATCAGGGTAAGAAGATATTCATGCTTGCCCCCTTGGTACGTACCGCAAGGGGCATTACAAAGAACTTTTCGAACAAGTGCGCAAGAAAGGTTATCTGTATGTCCGCGTGGACGGCGAGGTGCGCGAAATTGTACACGGCATGAAGCTGGACCGTTACAAGAACCATGATATCGAAGTCGTGATAGACAAGCTGGTCGTATCGGAAAAGGACGACAAACGGCTGAAACAGAGTGTTGCCACTGCCATGCAGCAGGGTGAGGGGCTGATTATGATTTATGATGCCGATACCCGGGAGGTGCGCCATTACAGTAAGCGGTTGATGTGTCCTGTCACCGGACTGTCTTATAAAGAGCCTGCCCCTCATAATTTCTCGTTTAACTCTCCGCAGGGAGCCTGCCCCCGTTGTAAGGGGCTGGGGTATGTGAATCTGATTGATGTGGACAAAGTGATTCCCGACAGGAATCTTTCCATTTACGAAGGAGCCATCGCTCCTTTGGGCAAATATAAAAATGCCATGATTTTCTGGCAGATAGAGGCCCTGCTTGAAAAATATGATTTTACGATCAAGACACCGGTCAAGGATATGCCGGATGATGCGATAGACGAAATACTCTATGGCTCGGATGAGCGTATCAAGATAAAGAGCACCTTGATTCATACCTCTTCCGATTACTTTGTAACTTATGAAGGGATTGTGAAGTACATCCAGATGATGCAGGAGAAAGATGCATCGGCCACTGCCCAGAAGTGGGCGGAACAGTTTGCCAAGACCGATGTCTGTCCTGAATGCAAGGGCGCGCGCCTGAACAAGGAGGCGTTGCATTTCCGTATCCACGACAAGAACATCTATGAACTGGCAAGCATGGATATCAACGAACTGTATGACTGGTTGCAACAGGTCGATCCTTTTCTGGAAGACAAGCAGCGCATGATTGCCGCCGAGATTTTGAAGGAGATCCGTACCCGTCTTAAGTTTCTGTTGGATGTGGGACTGGATTATCTTTCACTGAACCGCACCTCGGTATCCCTTTCGGGAGGCGAGAGCCAGCGCATCCGTCTGGCAACTCAAATCGGCTCCCAGCTGGTGAACGTGCTTTATATTCTGGATGAACCGAGTATCGGATTACACCAACGGGACAACCTCCGCCTTATCAACTCCTTGAAGAAGTTGCGTGACACAGGTAACTCTGTCATCGTGGTGGAGCATGACAAGGATATGATGCTGGCGGCGGACTATGTGGTTGATATGGGACCGAAGGCGGGCCGTTTGGGTGGGGAAGTAGTATTCCAAGGAACTCCGAAACAAATGCTTCAGACAGAAACACTTACCTCTAAGTACTTAAACGGACAGATGAAGATAGAGATACCGGCCGAACGCCGCCCCGGTAACGGGAGATCCTTATGGCTGAGAGGGGCGAAAGGAAACAACCTGAAGAATGTGGATGTGGAATTTCCTTTGGGAAAACTCATTTGCGTCACAGGGGTGTCCGGCAGTGGCAAATCCACGCTGATAAACGATACCTTGCAGCCCATCCTGTCACAGCATTTCTACCGTTCTTTGCAGGAACCTCTGCCCTATGACAGTGTGGAGGGACTGGACTATATAGATAAGGTGGTGAATGTGGACCAGTCGCCGCTGGGCAGGACACCGCGTTCCAATCCGGCCACCTATACAGGAGTATTCTCGGATATCCGGAATCTGTTTGTCGGTCTGCCCGAAGCGAAGATCCGTGGCTATAAGCCGGGGCGTTTCTCGTTCAATGTAACCGGAGGACGCTGCGAGGCTTGCGGCGGTAACGGATACAAGACCATCGAAATGAATTTCCTGCCCGATGTGCTGGTACCTTGCGAGGTTTGTCACGGCAAACGATATAACCGCGAAACGCTGGAAGTGCGCTATAAGGGTAAATCCATAGCCGATGTACTGGACATGACCATCAATCGTGCTGTAGAGTTCTTTGAGAATGTGCCTCAGATTCTGAATAAAATCAAAGTGCTGCAAGAGGTGGGGTTAGGATATATTAAACTGGGACAGCCCTCCACCACCTTGTCGGGCGGAGAGAGCCAGCGTGTGAAACTGGCTACGGAACTGTCCAAGCGTGATACCGGCAAAACAATGTATATTCTGGATGAGCCTACTACCGGGCTTCATTTCGAAGATATCCGTGTGCTGATGAATGTACTGAACAAACTGGTGGAGAAAGGCAATACCGTTCTGGTTATCGAACATAACCTGGACGTGATCAAACTGGCGGATTACATCATCGATATGGGTCCCGAAGGCGGAAGGGGCGGAGGACAGGTGCTTGCTGCCGGAACTCCTGAGGAAGTGGCCGGAAGCAAGAAAGGATATACCCCGAAATTTATAAAAGAAGAATTGGAAAATTAACCGGCATACCAGCAATGAAAGAGAAAATAGCTAAAACCAACGTAGCCCGTCTGCTTGATAAGGCCAAGATAGCATACGAGCTTATTCCATACGAAGTAGACGAGAACGACCTCAGCGCTGTTCACGTTGCCGCCAGTTTGGGCGAGAACATAGAACAAGTCTTCAAGACTTTGGTGCTTCATGGGGATAAATCCGGATATTTTGTCTGTGTCATACCCGGCGAGCACGAGGTGGATTTAAAAATGGCGGCAAAAGTCTCAGGTAACAAGAAATGCGACCTGATTCCCATGAAAGAGCTGCTTCCCCTGACAGGATATATCCGGGGAGGATGTTCTCCCATCGGCATGAAAAAGCATTTCCCCACCTATATACACGAGACTTGCACCGCATTCCCGTACATTTATATCAGTGCCGGTATCCGCGGATTACAGATAAAAATAGCGGCCGATGACCTGATAAAAGAAACGAAAGCAGAAGATTTGTTCCCTTTTCACCGAATAAATATGCCAAAAAGACGTCACAATTTGTGGCTCTTTTTTTTCAGATAGACTAAAAGTTATATCTTTGCAAAAAAAGAATACTAACTATTAATTAAATCTTTATCAACTATGTTTGAAGGACAGCCTAAAGGCTTATACGCATTAGCTCTCGCCAATACCGGCGAACGCTTTGGTTATTACACCATGCTTGCTATTTTCACTCTTTTCCTGCAAGCGAAATTCGGCTTTACAGCCGCCACGACGTCAACAATCTTTGCCAGTTTCCTGGCAGGAGTGTATTTCATGCCGCTTATCGGAGGTATCCTGGCCGATAAATTCGGTTATGGCAAGATGGTTACTACCGGTATCGTTATCATGTTTGCCGGTTATGTGCTGCTGGCTATCCCGATGGCAACCAATATCGGATTGTATTCCATGTTCGGCGCTCTTGCCCTGATTGCTTTGGGAACCGGACTTTTCAAGGGAAATCTGCAAGTAATGGTAGGTAATCTGTATGATGCTCCTGAGTATAGCGCGAAACGTGATACCGCTTTCAGTTTGTTCTATATGGCAATCAACATCGGTGCCCTGTTCGCTCCGACTGCCGCTACTGCCATGACCAACTATGTGTTGGGCAAAGCAGGCTTCAGCTATGTGCCCCAGATACCTTCTTTGGCACACCAGTTCCTGGACGGTACGATTACCGCCGAAGGCGAGGCCACACTGACTGCCATGCAGACCGCACAGAATTTCACAGGAAGCATGGCTGATTTCTGTACTACCTATATTGATAAATTGTCAGAAGCCTATAACTATGGTTTCGGTGTAGCTTGTATCTCACTGGTTGCCTCTATGGCTATTTATGTTATTTTCCGTTCTACATTCAAACATGCCGATTACAACTCCAAGCAGGCTAAACCGGCCAATGTACACGAAGAAGAGCTGACTCCCGCACAGACCAAAGAACGCATCGTCGCTTTGTTACTGGTATTCGCTGTGGTTATTTTCTTCTGGATGGCATTCCATCAGAACGGTCTTACCATGACCTTCTTCGCCCGTGACTACACGGCACATGAGGTAACCGGTCTGGATCGCCTTGGCTTCAGCGTATGGAATCTGGCTCTTCTTATTGTAACCGTTTATGCAGGTTTCTCACTGTTCCAGTCCAAGACAGGCAAGGGCAAATTGATTTCAGGCGTTATTGCTACCTTGGCTCTTGTGGTTTTAGGAGTCAATTATGGTACTATGGACCCTACATTGCCTATCCTTCCTCAGATTTTCCAACAGTTTAACCCCTTCTTCGTTGTCGCTCTGACTCCGGTATCACTGGCAGTATTCGGTTCATTGGCAAAGAAAGGAAAAGAACCATCAGCTCCGCGTAAAATCGGTATCGGTATGGTGATTGCCGCAGTAGGTTTCATGTTGCTGGCATTCGGCTCATTCGGTCTGCCTACTCCTGCTGAAGTAGAAGCCAATGGTATTGCCGAGAGCGCGTTGGTTTCACCCAACTGGCTGATCTCGACTTATCTGGTATTGACTTTTGCCGAATTGTTCCTGTCACCGATGGGTATCTCATTTGTTTCCAAGGTAGCTCCTCCCAAGTATAAAGGCGCTATGATGGGACTTTGGTTTGTGGCTACTGCTATTGGTAACTATCTGGTAGCTATCATCGGTTATTTGTGGGGTGATATGCAGTTGTGGATGGTATGGAGTGTATTGATTGTGTGCTGCTTGCTTTCAGCATTGTTCATCTTCTCTATCATGAAGAAACTGGAAAAGGTTGCGAAATAATTCCCGCCTATATTATATATGAAAGAGAAGCCCGCTTAACCAATCAGCGGGCTTCTCTTTTTTTATAAATTACAGAAGAAGGATACGAAAACAGGAACACTCATATCAATCAGTATTCCGTGGAATATGGCCAGGGGAATCATGTCTTTTCCCGAATAACGTGTGATGGATGGCAGCAATACATCCATCGAGTTCACTCCGGCAGCCGAGATAGGAGCCAGCTGTCCGAAATATTTCCGTATGAGCGGAGCACCGAGCAATGCCATCATCTCCCGGAAAATATTGGCCAGTAACGCAATGGTTCCCAATTCGGTGGCCAGTTGTAATCCGATAGACGGTTCTTTGAACTGTGTGATCAGAATGGAGGATAGTGAATAATAGGCAAAGCCGCTGCCCACCGCCATACAGTCGAATACACTCCATTGGCTTAATAGCAGACTGGCCAGTGCCGAGAAAAGCAAGGTTCCCGCAATGGTAGCCATCGGTACCAGGAGCATTTTCAGCCGTAAGCTTTTAATCAGTTCTTTCAATTTCTTATTGCTGCCTATGCTGATTCCTACTTGGAGCATCAGTGCATAAAGCACATACATGGAAACAGAGTGCATGTCATACTGGAAATTATTGACAGCTCCAATCATACATCCTGCACAAAAAAATGCGACAACAACCAAACTGCCTTTCATTGTTTGCCTCCTTTCTTAAAAAACAGATGAAATACCAGGAAAGAAGCTAGCATACTGCCCAAAATGCTTAATGTAGCCAATATAGCCGCCTGCCATCCGAATCTGCCTAAATTGTTAATGATTAAGCTGTTGGAGCCGATAGAGATTCCCAAAACAAACAGCAGCAGGAAGATAGTGAGTGATGTACTCTTTTCTATTTTCTGTAAAAACTGCAAGTTGCGCAATACATATCCTATACCGATACCAACAAACATAATAGATATAATAGTAAACATAGCAATCAATTTTTTTAGTAAAACATATACAACCCGACGGTTTAACCGAATGAGAACCATCATGCAATATATCTTTCATCGGGCACGTGTGTGGGTAGGATGAAAGTTGGGTAATAAATTACGTGTGAGTGGAAATCTAAACAAAGCCGCTGAACCAATGTACATGCACAATGAAGTGATTACACAGGGGGGTATTTCCCGATGTAAGGTGATGTATGCTGTATGTAGTCTGTAATTGGTTCATATCATTGATTCATTTGCGGTGCAAAGATAATCCTTTATGTATATTTTCAAAATAAATATTCATAAATCTTCTTCTGTTACCTTTGGACGGATATAGCGTGTGTTTTAACATAGGATCATTTATTGGGAATTTATCTCCGAATTCTGACGATAAAAAATATTCATTAATTGCAGGGGATAAGAACTTTATCTTTTCTTGAGAATTATACTTTTTTATTGAATTGAATATGCTGTGTAATTGTTTGTATACTAGTTGTTTATATTTGTTTGAGATAAAAATGAAGATAATGTCATAATTGGTGGCAATTATCTATACACCCTATTGATATTTTTTGTTTTCTTTGTAATCTATTTATATACTAACACACCAAAGGAATGGATTACACCGAACAGTTTATCCGGCTGAATTGCAGCTTGATGTCAGATTACAAAATGATGAAGCTGAATGCCGAAATGAAATGCATGGGAATAGGATTATATATTCAAATGATATTGTTCCTGCGAAGGCAACAGGAATACAAACACGATTTTAACGAGTTGGATTTGTTGGCTGAACAATGGGGGGCTACAGTGGAAAATTTGCAGCATCTCATTAAAGACTTTAACTTGTTCGTCATAACGGAGGACGGATATTTCCGATGCCTGTATCTGGATGAGGTGATGGGTTATCAGAATAAGCTTTCGGAGCAACGTGCAGCCGCCGGTAGCAAAGGCGGAAGAAGCAGCAAGAAAAAGACTGCGCAAATAGCTGAAAAAGTAATCACTTCTACTGTGCTGGTGGCAGCAGATAAAGAAGCGGATGACGAAGCAAACAATAAGGAAAACGGTGCAAAATGCAATGAAAAATACGATTGAAAAAAGTGATGATGAAAATATAGCCGAAAATACGATTCAATATATTGATAATGAATGTGTTAATGAGTGTTCACAAGCAAGCGTTAAGCAAAACTTTATAAGAGAAGAAAAGAATAGAGAAGAGAAGAAAAAGAAAGATGATGTAAACATCATACAAAGAAACATCGACGTCGACGGAAAAATTGCTGTTGTTGCTGAACTTTTCAGAAACATAGAATTTACACCTCGGTGGAAACGCTATATCAATGAGGCTTTCCCCGTCCGGACTCAGGCGGCTACAGCGCGTATGATGTCGGTTCTGGAAGAAAGGGGAATTGGACCACCCAAGAAAAACTACGCGTCACATGGATTGCTGAGAGTTATTGACCACTAAGTATCCGCCGTTAACTACGGAGAATAGATATAGATCTTACACGTGCAAGATGCTATATCTTACAGCTGTAAAATTATATATCTTTCGCCTTCATCGTCTGGATGTTGCAGATGGATTCAGCCGGGCTGTCGGTGGCGGAATATAACCGCCTGCCCTTGTTTTCACGAGTATCGTTTGGGATATCTCAAAAAATGCTCAGCAGAGCAAATACTCCGATAGCTACCGGATAATACAAGTATTCGATGATGCTCAGAGGAGAAAGGGAAGCCAGCTTGGCGGCAATCAGCATTTGCGCTCCGTAAGGGATGATGCCCTGGATGACACACGAGAAAGTATCCAGGATACTTGCACTCTTGCGTTTGTCCACCTGTAACGGGTAGCGATGTCGTTGGCCAATGGTCCCACTGTGATGATGGCTATCGTATTGTTGGCTGTACAGAAATTGGCGATGCTCACCAAAGCTGCGATGCAAAGTTCGGCTCCGCGTTTGCTGTTGACATGTTTGGTCAGTTTTTGGATAATATAGTCCACTCCGCCGTTAAAGCGGATCAGTTCCAGCATACCGCCTGCCATCAGGGTGATGATGATGAGTTCGCCCATTCCGGTGATTCCTGTGCCCATGGAGCCAAGCCAGTCGAATAGGCTGATACTGCCTGTGAGCAGGCCGATCACTCCCGTTGTGGCGATGCCAGTATCAGTACGAGTGCTACATTCATCCCTGCTATGGCGGTTCCCAGCACAACCAGATAGGGGAGGACTTTGATCCATTCCACCGACTGGATGTCATGGGTGGTCATCACGTCCATTCCCCTGAAGATGTAGTAGCCGAAAACCATCAGGCGGCCGGAAGGGCTATCATGAAGTTCACCCGGAACTTGTCACGCATGGCGCATCCTTGGGTGCGGGTGGCGGCGATAGTAGTATCCGAAATGAACGAAAGGTTGTCGCCGAAGAAGGCTCCTCCCACCACGATACCCGCCATGAAGGCCAGGTTCATATCGGTTTTATCCGCAATGCCTGCTACCACGGGGACTAATGCCACGATGGTTCCTACCGAGGTTCCGATGGAGAGCGAGATGAAACAGGCGGCCAGGAAGATGCCTGCCAGCAGCAGATGATCCGGCAGCAGAAGAAGCGTAAGATTCACGGTTGCATCAATGGCCCCGATATCTTTGGCGCTTTGGGCGAATGCGCCTGCCAGGATGAAATCCAGATCATCAGCATGATATTCTTGTTGGCTGCGCCGATGGAATATTGCAGCATGCGCTCGTTCAGGCTCAGTCCTTTGGTGATGCATACTGCATAAACCGAAGATGCCATGAAAGCAACCGTGATGGGGATTTTATAAAAATCATCTACGATGATAGATGTCACCAGATACAGGCATAGAAATACCAGTAATGGACTGAGTGCCCATAAGCTGGGTTTATTTGTTATTGGGGTTAATTTTTCACCGTTCATGAATTTGTATTTTATAAAATGAGGTGCAAAGTTACAAAAAGACTTGTTTTATAACAATATATGCGAGAAAAAGGTCACAGCCCCACCTTCGTAATAAGAAAGGCAGGGCTGTAAGGGTATTGGGAAAGTTGAGTATAAGATTGGATTATAGTGTCACGCCTGTCTTGAAGATAGCGATTTCACGATAATTCTTCTTCTCATTATTTACCGGTTCTCCGCTGGCAACCCGGATGATATAGTCTATAAAACGCTCGCAAGTCTTTTCCATCGGTTCGTTTTCTACGATGACTCCGGCATTGAAATCAATCCATCCCGGTTTGTTTTTAGCCAGAGTGGAGTTGGTGGAGATCTTCATGGTGGGAACAAACGTACCGAACGGAGTACCGCGGCCGGTAGTGAAGAGCACCATGTGACAACCGCAAGAGGCGAGGGCGGTAGCCGCTACCAAATCATTACCCGGTGCGGAAAGCAAGTTCAAACCTTTCACTTTCAGGCGGTCACCATAGCCATAACGCCGTCAACGTATGCCTTGCCGCATTTCTGGTACATCCCAGCGCTTTGTCTTCCAAGGTGGAGATACCACCTGCCTTGTTGCCTGGTGACGGATTTTCGCCCACAGGTTCGCCGTGTGACAGGAAATATTCCTTAAAATCATTAATCAGATGTACGGTCTGTTCGAACAACTCCTTAGTGCGGCAGCGGTTCATCAGGATCGTTTCCGCACCAAACATTTCGGGAACCTCTGTCAGTACCGAAGTACCACCCTGAGCAATCAGGAAGTCAGAGAACATGCCCAGCAACGGATTGGCGGTGATCCCTGAGAAACCGTCCGAACCACCGCATTTCAAACCTACACGTAATTCAGACAGAGGAACGTCCTCGCGTACATCGGCTTTGGCCTTGGCATACAGCTCACGCAGAATCTTCATGCCTTCTTCAAATTCATCCCCCACTTTTTGAGTTACCATAAATTTCACGCGGTCTGTGTCATAATCACCCAAAAACTCGCGGAAAACATCCGGCTGGTTGTTCTCGCAACCCAGACTGACAATCAGTACGGCTCCTGCATTGGGATGCAGAATCATGTCGCGGAGAATTTTCTTGGTATTCTCGTGGTCATCACCCAACTGTGAACAGCCATAGTTGTGAGGAAAAGCCATGATGGCGTCCACGCCTTCACCGTTGGTTTCGCGGCGTAACGCTTCGGCCAGTTGGCCGATGATGCCATTTACACAACCCACGGTAGGGATAATCCATACCTCGTTACGGATCCCCACATCACCGTTCTTGCGGCGGTATCCTTTGAACGTCAAGTCTTTCTTCGGGATATTGAGGTCTACGCTGACCGGATTGTAGGTATAATCCAACAGACCGGCAAGATTAGTCTTTATCTGATTTTCGTTAATCCAGTGTCCTTGTTCCACGGCGGTCAGGGCATGGCCGATGGGGTAGCCATACTTGATGATGTTCTCGCCCTGGGCGAAATCTTTCAGTGTCACCTTATGGCCGGCGGGCACGTCTTCTTTCAAAGTGATGACATGACCATCTACCGTGATGGTTTCGCCTGCTTTTAAATCCGAGATAGCCACCACTACGTTATCAGCCGGATTAATTTTCAAATACTTTGTTTCCATTTCTATTTTTAGTTATTAGATTTACTTTTTATGTGCGTCCAGATAGAAATCCACATTCTCCACCGCAAGCAGGGTGATAGCATATAGTTACATTGCTTCACCTCTTTTTTGAATATCAGGTGGTTGCACAGGCTCTCTACGCCACTGTATCCTTGTGCGGTAGGTTGCTGCGCGATCAGGAAATCTACAGCACCCTCTTTCAGACAAGAGACGTTCCGGCGTAACAAATCGTACCCAATCAGTTTGAAATTTTTCATATTGTGTCCGATGAGATATTCGCTACAATGTATACTTTCGAGTTGAACGTGATGCCGCACGTAATCTGTGGATTCTCCTGGAAGAAGCGGTTCATCAGTGCCTCGTCCTCGTCCGGGCGCTTGGCATAGAGATTCAGTTCCACTATCTTGCAGTCGGGAAAATGCTCCTGCATATATTTTCTGAATTCCTTTTCTACGGTTTCCTGCTGGTTCGATCCCAGGCGTCCTTCGTTGATTTGTCTGAAGATAACAATTTCCTTGGGACATTCTCCCAGCATCATGGCCATGCGGGCGGCAAAGTATCCGCTTTGATCGGATTTCTGCCCGAAGAATGCCAGTGGGTTCAGACTGTCCACATTGGAGTCTATAAATATATAAGGTATTTCCCGTTCTTGTAATTTGTCGGTAAATCTGGCCGTCATTTCAGGAATAGTGGGGGCAAGCAATACGCCGTCCGGCTCTTTTCTCAGTATTTCCTCACCGGCGTTGATGAAGGAGGAATATTCATATTGGTCATAGTACACCACGGACAGGGTGATGTGGAAATCAGAAAAAGTCTCTACAGCTCTTTTCATCCCCATCTCCACATCGGTCCAGTAATCGCCTTCCTTGTGCTGTGGCAGCAGGCAGACGAACAGATACTTTTTGTTGGACGCCAAAGCGCTGGCATACATATTGGGCTGATAGTCCAGTTGCTTCAATATTTCTTCCACCCGTTTCCGGCTGGCTTCGGATACTCCTGTGCGGCCATGCAATACACGGTCCACTGTGCCGACTGATACATCTGCCAGGCGGGCGATATCCTTAATTCTGATTCTTTCGGGCAGTTTATTCATACCTTATTATATATATTGTGCTCGTACACACTAATAATTTTATTTTTTTTTCGACACAAATATATAACAATTTTTGGTTTTAAAAAAATAAATAGTACCTTTGTGCACGCACACGAATGAATTATTTGAGTGCTCCGTTGAGTACAAGGTTATGATGTGATTCGTCTATAAGTGTGTAAACCAGTAATTTAATTGGATTAGAAGTTAAACGAATAAATATATAACAATTTAAAATCACGAAATTATGGGAAAAGTAGTAACCTTAGGTGAAATTATGTTGAGATTGTCAACTCCGGGAAACACACGTTTTGTACAGTCGGATTCATTTGATGTTGTTTATGGCGGTGGTGAAGCGAACGTAGCGGTGAGCTGCGCGAACTACGGTCACGAAGCTTATTTCGTAACCAAATTGCCGAAACACGAAATAGGACAGTCTGCTGTGAATGCATTGCGTAAATATGGTGTGAAGACCGATTTCATCAGTCGTGGTGGCGACCGCGTAGGTATCTATTATCTGGAAACAGGAGCTTCCATGCGTCCTAGCAAAGTAATTTATGACCGTGCCCACTCGGCTATCGCCGAAGCCGATCCTTGCGATTTCGATTTTGATGCTATCATGGAAGGTGCGGACTGGTTCCATTGGTCAGGTATCACTCCGGCTATTTCTGACAAGGCTGCTGAACTGACCAAGCTGGCTTGTGAAGCTGCAAAACGTCATGGTGTTACTGTGTCTGTAGACTTGAATTTCCGCAAGAAACTGTGGACAAAAGAAAAAGCACAGTCTATCATGAAACCGTTGATGCAGTATGTAGATGTATGTATAGGTAACGAAGAAGATGCTGAACTTTGTCTGGGATTCAAACCGGAAGCGAATGTGGAAGCCGGTGAAACCAATGCGGAAGGTTACAAAGGAATCTTTAAGGCTATGGCAAAGGAATTCGGCTTTAAATATGTAGTGTCTACCTTGCGTGAATCATTCTCGGCTACTCACAACGGTTGGAAGGCTATGATTTACAACGGAGAAGAATTTTATGAATCAAAACGCTATGACATCAACCCGATTATTGACCGTGTAGGTGGTGGCGACTCATTCTCCGGAGGTATCATTCATGGTCTGCTGACTAAACCGAATCAAGGTGCCGCCCTTGAATTCGCTGTTGCCGCTTCTGCTTTGAAGCATACTATCAACGGTGACTTCAATTTGGTATCTGTAGACGAAGTGGAAGCATTGGCCGGTGGCGATGCCAGCGGACGTGTACAACGCTAAATTTGTTTTTTATAAGGAACATGAATGACGCAAATAACGCAAATTTTTGATACATGTTTTATTTGTATCATTTGTGTTCCAATCTTTCATTTAAACTAAAATATGAAATTATGGCTCGTTTTGATAAAATAGCAGTGTTGAACAAGATTGGTTCAACCGGAATGGTTCCTGTGTTCTACCATAAAGATGCAGAAGTGGCAAAGAAAGTGGTGAAAGCTTGTTATGATGGCGGAGTTCGTGCATTTGAATTTACAAACCGTGGTGACTTTGCTCATGAAGTATTCGCGGAAGTTGTGAAATACGCGGCAAAGGAATGTCCTGAAATGGCTATGGGAGTAGGTTCTATCGTTGATCCTGCTACTGCTGCTCTTTACTTGCAGCTAGGCGCTTGCTTTGTAGTAGGTCCGTTGTTTAATCCAGAAATCGCTAAAGTGTGCAACCGTCGTTTGGTGGCTTATACTCCGGGATGCGGAAGCGTGTCCGAGGTGGGTTTCGCTCAGGAAGTAGGTTGTGATCTTTGCAAAATATTCCCGGGTGATGTATTGGGAGCAAAATTGGTTAAAGGTTTGCTGGCTCCGATGCCTTGGTCTAAACTGATGGTGACCGGTGGTGTGGAACCGACTCAGGAAAATCTGACTTCTTGGATTAAGGCAGGTGTGTTCTGTGTAGGTATGGGTTCTAAATTGTTCCCTGGCGACAAGGTAGCCGCAGAAGACTGGGCGTATGTAACTGCAAAGTGTAAAGAGGCATTAGGCTACATTGCAGAAGCCCGCGCAAATAAATAAGAAAAAGATCAGCTCATGCCCGCAAGGGTTAGTGAATTAGGGCGTGAGTATCATTTTGTTTAAAGGTGTATATAAAATGGGTAAGGGCCATCGCGAAGTGTATTCGCGGTGGCTTTTCACTTTCCGGCGTGTGCTTGAAGCGGATGGTGGTAAAAATATTCTTGTAAAGATTGGTAGATAGAATAAAAATTTGTTCTTTTGCACCATTTCTTAAAAAAATAAAATGAAGCGTTTAATCTAAAACACACAAAAATGAAAAAAGCATTATTAAAGGTGACCGTCATGTTGTTATGTTTGGCGGGGGTAACTCCTGCAATGGCCCAGTTTAATTTGAAGAAGGCAGTGGGGGGAGCCGTAAAGGCTGCAAAGGCGGTGACTTTGACCGATGAGCAGATGACAGAGTATGTAAAGGAGTACATTGACTGGATGGATAAGCATAATCAGGTTTGTGCGGACGATGATCCGTATACTGTCCGTTTGAAAAAACTGACTGAAGGGTTGACCGAAGTGGAAGGGATGCCGCTGAATTTCAAAGTATATTATGTGATTGATGTAAACGCGTTTGCTTGTGCCGACGGCAGCGTGCGTGTGTTTTCTTCACTGATGGATATCATGACAGATGAAGAGTTGTTGGGAGTAATAGGCCATGAGGTAGGTCATGTGGCACACAAAGACTCAAAGAACGGTTTCCGTACCGCATTGCTGACATCGGCATTGAAAGATGGTATTTCATCACAAGGAGGAAAAGCGGCTGCCCTGACAGATTCCCAGTTGGGTGACTTGGGAGAGGCATTGGTCAATGCTACTTATTCACAAAAACAGGAACGCGCCGCCGATGATTATGGTTACGAGTTTCTGAAGAAAGCAGGTAAGAATCCTTGGGCGATGGCATTATCATTCCAGAAATTGAAAAAATTGCAAGAAGAGGCAGGAGCACAGAAAAGCAGCAAGCTGAATCAGTTGTTCTCTACTCATCCCGATCTTGACGCACGTATCCAGCGTATGGAGGAACGTGCTACAAGCGAAGGTATTGAGAAACCTGCAAACACGATGGAGGAAACAGCGAAATAAATGGTTTCCGGCAATGTAGGTTATACACATAATAGAGGGTGTCCATTTCAATGGTGGACACCCTCTTCTTTTTTGGGAGATTTTTTTGCATGACCTTATCTTGCCTCCCGGCGGGATAAAATCTGAATTTATTATGAGAGAAATCCTTATTGGGAGAAAATCAAAGTCCAAAGTTCAGGTTAAAAGAATCAAGTGTTCTTTTTCGTCTAGATTATAGAAGGAAATCTCTTGGTACAAAGATACGCTTATTTTAATGGTTGCCGAATTCCCTGTAGGGTTATATCATAGCTAGATTTCCTAAAATGATGGCAAAAATTTCCTTTTTTCTTTCTGATACTTTGCCTTCTCTTTACATTGTGCTATATGCTATGTGTTGTAAATCAGAAGGTTAATAGTGTATATTGTTTCTAGACTATGCAAAATAGGGTGGCTTAATATAAGTGAAAATCACTATCTTTGTATAAACCAGCAGAAAGAAATGCACAAAACAGTTTAGCCATGATGAATTACGCATACGATACATCTTTGCAGGAAACGATGATACTGACTGAAGCGTTTCACACAGACAGGGTCATCTGTGACAATGGTAGTCTGTATAAGTTTATATGGGTCCAGGAAGGCAAACTGACATTGATAGTAGACCATGTGGAAATAGAGATGGAGCAGGATGAAATCATCTCTGTGAGTAATCTTCACCGCACGGAGTTCAAGAATGTATCGGGCAGGTATCTTGCTCTTCTTTTCAACGAGAATTTTTACGGCATTTACAAGCATGAGAAAGAAGTGTCGTGCAGCGGAGTGCTGTTTAGCGGAACTTCCGGTATAGTGCATCTGCGGCTCCCGATAACCGACTCCGAACTGTTGCACGAGGTGGTGGACAGAATGGTTACCGAATACATTCTGCGGGATAACCTGCAGGGAGAAATGCTCCGCCTGCTGCTGAAACGTTTCATCATTCTGTGTACCCGGCTGGCCCGTAAGCAGTTGTCCGGTTTTCCGGTTAATGAAAAAGGTTTTGACATCATCCAGCGTTATTATGTGTTGGTGGACAATCATTTCAAGGAGAAAAAGCAGGTACAGGCATATGCTGCTTTGTTGCATCGTTCTCCCAAGACGCTTTCCAATTTATTTGCCGCATACGGTATGCCTTCCCCTTTGAAGATTATACAAGAACGAGTGGTGACCGAAGCGAAACGGCTGTTGCTGCATACCTCGCATAGCATCAAAGAAATATCGGTGATTTTGGGCTTTGAAAGTGTGGGTACTTTCAGCCGCTTCTTTAAGAATATGACGGGGGAAAATACCTCGGCATACCGGAAAAGATTGCAATAAATAAGAACCGGTTCTTATTGCTATTAATTTTGATAAAAACAGGGACTTTTTCCATGTTTTATGTAGTTATTCTGAAACAGTATCCGTTATCTGATTAAAAAAACAAGCATCAAAACTTTCTATCTATCTAATTTCTTGTAAATTTGCACCTTAATTTTTGGAAGGTATTGCCTTTTAGTTAGAGAATACAAGAAAACGATATAAAATTATGAGTAAGAAATTTGCTGAACACTCGCAACTCAACCTATCACAGGTCAATAAAGATGTGCTGAAGAAGTGGGATGAAAACGATGTTTTCGCCAAGAGTATGACAGAACGTGAAGGATGTCCTTCTTTCGTGTTTTACGAAGGACCTCCCTCGGCTAATGGTATGCCGGGTATTCACCACGTGATGGCACGTACCATTAAAGATACTTTCTGCCGCTATAAAACCATGAAAGGGTTCCAGGTAAAACGCAAGGCCGGATGGGATACTCACGGACTGCCTGTGGAACTGGGTGTGGAAAAAGCATTGCATATCACCAAGGAGGATATCGGAAAGACCATTTCTGTTGCCGAGTACAACGCGGCTTGCCGTAAGGACGTGATGAAGTTTACCAAAGAGTGGACAGACCTTACTCATAAGATGGGTTACTGGGTGGACTTGGAGAATCCATACATCACTTATGACAACCGCTATATTGAAACGTTGTGGTGGCTTTTGAAGCAGCTTTATAACAAAGGTCTGCTGTATAAAGCTACACCATCCAGCCTTACTCTCCGGCTGCCGGAACAGGATTGAGCTCGCACGAGTTGAACCAGCCGGGCTGTTACCGTGATGTGAAAGACATCACTGTGGTAGGACAGTTCAAGATGAAGAATCCGAAACCCGAGATGGCGGAATGGGGAACTCCTTATTTTCTGGCGTGGACAACTACTCCGTGGACATTGCCTTCGAATACGGCATTGTGCGTAGGACCGAAAATAGACTATGTGGCCGTGCAGACTTACAACGGATATACCGGAGAAAAGATGACTGTAGTATTGGCAAAATCCTTGCTCTATACTCACTTTAACAAGAAAGCGGAAGAACTTGCCTTGGAAGACTATAAGCCGGGTGACAAACTGATTCCGTTCAAAGTAGTGAGTGAATATAAAGGACCGGATCTGGTAGGCATGGAATACGAACAGCTTATTCCTTGGGTGAAACCGGTGACGGTAGATGAAAACGGAAAATGGCAAGAAGCGGCCGGTCAGGCATTCCGTGTCATTCTCGGTGACTATGTAACTACCGAAGATGGTACGGGTATCGTACATATCGCTCCGACATTCGGTGCGGACGATGCTTTTGTAGCACGTGCGGCAGGTATTCCTTCTCTGTTCATGATAAACAAGAAGGGTGAAACCCGTCCTATGGTGGATCTGACTGGTAAATTCTATCTGTTGGACGAACTGGACGAGACTTTCGTAAAGGAATGTGTGGACGTAGAGAAATATAAGGAATATCAGGGTCGGTGGGTGAAGAATGCTTACGATCCTCAGTTTACTGTAGATGGCAAGTACGATGAAAAAGCTGCTGCCGCCGCCGAATCACTCGATATCTATATCTGTATGATGATGAAAGCCGGCAACAAGGCGTTCAAGATAGAAAAGCATGTGCACAATTATCCGCACTGCTGGCGTACTGACAAACCGGTGCTCTACTATCCGCTGGACAGTTGGTTCATCCGATCTACCGCAGCCAAAGAGCGCATGATGGAACTGAACAAGACTATCAATTGGAAACCGGAATCTACCGGGACAGGCCGTTTCGGCAAGTGGTTGGAAAACTTGAATGACTGGAATTTGAGCCGTTCTCGTTATTGGGGGACTCCGCTGCCTATCTGGCGCAGTGAAGAGGGAGAAGAGCTTTGTATCGGTTCTGTAGAGGAATTGTATAATGAAATAGAAAAATCAATAGCTGCCGGATTTATGACCGCCAATCCTTATAAGGAAAAAGGTTTTGTTCCGGGCGAATATAACGGGGAGAACTATGATAAGATAGACCTTCACCGTCCGTATGTGGATGATATCATCTTGGTGTCTGAAAGCGGCAAGCCGATGAAACGTGAGGCCGACTTGATTGATGTGTGGTTCGACTCCGGTGCGATGCCTTACGCGCAGTTGCACTATCCGTTCGAAAATAAGGAAATTGTGGACAACCGTACTTATTATCCTGCGGATTTCATTGCAGAAGGGGTGGATCAGACCCGTGGCTGGTTCTTTACGCTACATGCTATCGCTACGATGGTATTCGACAGTGTGGCTTACAAGAACGTAATCTCTAATGGCTTGGTTTTGGATAAGAACGGAAACAAAATGTCAAAACGTCTGGGCAATGCGGTGGATCCGTTCGGCGCTATCGAACAGTATGGCTCCGATCCTTTGCGTTGGTACATGATTACCAATTCTTCTCCGTGGGATAACTTGAAATTTGATACCGATGGGGTGGATGAGGTTCGTCGTAAATTCTTCGGTACCTTATATAATACCTATTCGTTCTTTGCACTTTATGCCAATGTGGATGGTTTCGCTTATCAGGAAGCAGAAGTGCCGGTAAATGAACGTCCCGAGATAGACCGTTGGATTCTGTCTGTTCTGAATTCATTGGTGAAGAACGTGGACGCTTGTTACAACGATTACGAACCGACCAAGGCAGGACGTCTGATTACAGACTTCGTAAATGATAATTTGAGTAACTGGTACGTGCGCTTGAACCGTAAACGTTTCTGGGGTAATGCCATGTCACAGGATAAGCTGTCCGCTTATCAGACATTGTACACTTGTCTTGAAACAGTGGCTAGGCTGATGGCACCTGTCGCTCCGTTCTATGCCGACCGTTTGTATACAGATTTGATTGCCGTTACAGGTCGTGACACCGTGGTTTCTGTACACTTGGCCAATTCCCGGAATGTAATGAGGCATTGATAGACGGAGAACTGGAAGCGCGTATGCAGATGGCTCAGGATGTTACTTCTATGGTATTGGCATTGCGCCGTAAAGTCAATATCAAAGTGCGCCAGCCGTTGCAGTGTATCATGGTTCCGGTGGTGGACGAAGAGCAGAAAATGCATATCGAAGCCGTAAAAGACTTGATTATGAACGAAGTGAATGTGAAAGAAATCAAGTTTGTAGACGGAGCTGCAGGCGTATTGGTGAAAAAGGTGAAATGTGACTTTAAAAAACTGGGTCCGAAATTCGGCAAACAGATGAAAGCTGTTGCCGCAGCCGTAGCCGGAATGTCGCAAGAAGCTATTGCCGAATTGGAGAAAAATGGTAAATATACCTTTATGCTTGATGGTGCGGAAACGGTTATCGAAACAACGGATGTGGAGATCTTCAGTGAGGATATTCCGGGATGGCTGGTTGCCAATGAAGGCAAACTGACTGTGGCTTTGGAGGTTACCGTAACCGAAGAACTGCGTCGTGAGGGGGTTGCCCGTGAGTTGGTAAACCGTATACAGAATATCCGTAAGAGTAGTGGTTTTGAGATAACAGACAAAATAAAAGTGGCATTATCTAAAAATCCTCAAACCGATGATGCGGTAAATGAATATAATACTTATATTTGTAACCAAGTTCTTGCTAACTCCTTGGAATTAGTGGATGAAATGAAGAACGGTACAGAATTAAATTTTGATGATTTCTCACTTTATGTGAGTGTCGTAAAAGAATAATTAACCTTTTAAAACTAAGTTATATGGCTGAAAAAACTAGATATTCAGATGCGGAACTTGAGGAATTCCGTGCTATTATCATGGAAAAACTGGAATTGGCTCAGCGCGACTATGATAGACTGAAAAGTAGTATCATGAATAAGGACGGTAATGATACGGACGATACTTCCCCTACTTATAAAGTTTTGGAAGAAGGTGCTAATACATTGTCTAAAGAAGAAACAACCCGGTTGGCGGCACGTCAGCTGAAGTTTATCCAAGGATTGCAGGCGGCACTGATACGTATCGAAAATAAAACTTATGGTATTTGCCGTGAAACCGGTAAGTTGATTCCGAAGGAAAGGCTTCGTGCAGTACCTCATGCAACACTGAGCATTGAGGCAAAGAACGAAGGAAAGAAATAAAATAGTGGTTAATGGTTAGTGATTAATAGTTAATGAGTTTCACTGTCATGTTACAGTATTAACCGCTAATCATTAACCATTAATTAATTTTCAATTTAATAAATGAAGAAACTACTCACCAAGGGGCAGCTCTCTGTTCTTATTGTCTTTGGAATTCTGATTATCGACCAGATAATAAAGATATTGGTAAAGACCAATATGTACTGGCATGAGAGTATCCGCATAACAGATTGGTTTTATATCTATTTTACAGAAAATAACGGCATGGCTTTCGGTATGGAAATATTTGGAAAGTTATTCCTTACTACCTTCCGTATTGTAGCTGTGGGATTGATTATCTGGTATCTGGCAAAATCGTGAAACAGAATTATAAGACTGGTTATATTGTATGTATCTCTTTAATTTTGGCAGGGGCTATCGGTAATATTATAGACAGTGTGTTCTATGGAGTTATTTTTAATGAAAGTACTCATAGTACCATCGCTTCTTTTGTTCCGGTAGGTGAAGGGTATTCGGAATGGTTACATGGTAAAGTGGTGGATATGTTCTATTTTCCCATTATTGAAACCAACTGGCCCGAATGGATACCGGGAATAGGAGGGGAACATTTCATATTTTTCAGTCCGATATTTAATTTTGCCGATGCCGCCATCAGTTGCGGTATTGTGGCGTTGTTGTTATTTTACGGTAAATATCTGAATAAGAATATTCACCCGTCAGCAGAAGAAATTAAAGAATAAATGATGCGTCGCAAGAATATTACTTGGGTGTGGCTGCTGGGTGCGGCTTTTATGGTGGGGTGTGGTAAGCAAGTGCCTGAAAATATTATCCAGCCGGACAGGATGGAGAATATCTTGTACGATTATCATTTAAGTATCTCCATGGGCAATAATCTGAGTTATTCTGATAATTATCAAAAGGAAGCATATAAGAACTATGTTTTCGAGAAGCATCATATTACTGAAGCTGAATTCGATTCGTCCATGGTATGGTACACACGTCACACAGAGGAACTTGCCAGCCTCTATAAAAAGCTGGGGGAACGCTTCCGCAGTGAAAAAAAACACATGCAGGAGTTACTGGCATTGCGTGAGAATAAACCGGCTGTATCGTTGCCGGGAGATACTGTGGATGTATGGTATGACCGTAAACTTTATTGGCTGACAGATGTTCCGTTGGCGAATAAGGTGACTTTTGAGATTCCCGCTGATAGTAATTTCAAAGCAAAGGATGCTTTCCTGTGGTCGGCTGATTATATATTCCTTTCGGAAGGAGAACGGAGAGCCACTATGGGGTTCAATATTTTGTTTGATAATGATTCTGTGGTGGGACGTGTGAAGGATATCACGTGTTCTGGTGCGCAGACCTTGTATATAAAGCCTGATTCTGCTTTTGCCATCAAGAGTGTGAACGGATTTATTTACTATATGGATAGTGATTCGTCAACGAATAAGCCGGGACTGATTATCAATAATATTACTTTGACCCGTTATCATGAACCGGTAGATACAATGACAGTTGCCGGAAAGGATAGTTTGGCTGTGGAACGGCGTGTTGGAACAGATTCGATGGTAACAGAGAAAAAAGCAGATTCGATTCAATCGGTGGATATCAGGAAAAATGTTCCCGTCCGTATGAATCCACGTGAGATGAAGGAGAATAATGCGGCAGATCATTCTCACTCAGATCGTCCTCAGAGAATCAAGCGCAGAAATTAATTATTTTTTGTGGGTATGAGACGTTTTGCTTGTCATTATCTTTATGTTTCGGCAGATGGCTGTTATTCTAAATATGTAGTGGAGTTGGAAGATAGCGATAGAGTGCGTGCATATTTTCCATTGAAGGAGGAGATTAGTGCGACACAATGGATAGGCGGAGTGATTATTATTTCTCCGATGTATGAGTTGGATATTTGTTCCGGAGAGAAATTTGTTGATTTCCTGCACCGTGCCATGCTGGAAACAGAACTTGAGCAACCTGTATATGCATGGCATATAGCTGATTTTGATTTGCCGGGAAAGGAGTTTACAGCAGGAAGCAGACTGGTACGCTTATAATGTATGCTTTGGGTAGAGCTGTAGTATTTCTCATTCAGAAATTATTGGATATGCCGATGGAAATATGAATTTTAAGGTAATAAACGTCTTCTGAACTCCGAGCAAACCACTGCTGTGGCAATTGCCACATTCAATGATTCGGAGGTTTCCCGTTCTTGAGGATAATTGGGAATGTATAACTTCTTGTTTATCAGCTTCTCTACTTCAGGACTTACTCCTTTTCCTTCGTTTCCCATGACAATCAATCCATGAGCCGATAGGGATTCTGCATAAATAATGTTCCCGCTTAAAAAAGTGCCGTATACAGGAATATCGGCCAGGCTTTCAATAAGCTGTGGTAAAGAACAGTAATGAACTTTTACTCTAGCCAATGCCCCCATGGTTGCCTGTACGGTTTTGGGATTATACACATCTGCTGTCCCTGCCGAGCAGAAGATATGCTCAATGCCAAACCAGTCTGCCAAGCGGATAATGGTTCCCAGATTTCCGGGATCTTGTACATCGTCCAACGCCAGGCATAGAGAACTTTTAATAACTTCCGGATTTAAATCATAAGAAGGTTGTACAAAAACGGCCAATACCTCTTGGGGGGTCTTTTGAAGGCTGGCACGTGACAACTCTTCTTGTGTTACTTCAATAATTTCGTTGGCCGTGACAGGGTGGTTTATTTTCAGCCAATTGGAAGTGGCAATCAGTAACTTGCAGGGGAAGTAGCCTAATAAATCGCCTACCAATTTATGTCCTTCGGCCACAAAAACTTGTTCTTCTTTGCGTTTTTTTTTCAGTTCCAACGAACGGATATATTTTATTTTGTTTTTGCTCAGCATGATAATTTCTATTTAATAACAAATATTTGGAGCAAAGCTAAGAAGATATTTTCAATTAATATCTATCTTTGTAGATAAATTTGCGAAGGTTACGGATTTGTATGAAGAAAAGCGCACGCCCATATATATGCACATTTATTATAGCACTATGCACCTCGTGTTCGGTCAGTAAATTTATTCCTGAGGATAAATATTTATTGGATGAGGTCAGGATTGTATCTGAGACGAAAGAGGTGAAGCCGTCACTATTCAATTCATATATTCGTCAGAATCCTAATGCCAAATGGTTTAATTTGGTTAAGATACCTATGCGCACTTATTGCGTCTCAGGCGTGGACTCCACTAAATGGATTAATCGTTTTTTTAGGAAGATTGGTGATGCTCCGGTAATCTATGATGAATCTGTTGCCCTGAAATCCCAGGAGGAAATAGAGAAAGCGGTACGTAATATGGGGTATATGGGGGCTACTGTGCACTTGGATAAAAAAACGAAGAAGAACAAATTAAAATTGGCTTACCGTATTCATGCCGGGCATCCTTATAGGGTACGTCATGTGGTGTATGATATAGATGATTTGGTTATCAGTAACTACATGCGGCAGGACTCTGCCCAAAGTTTGTTGGCGCCCGGTATGTTGTTTGATGTGAATGTGCTGGATACTGAACGGCAGCGGATTACCAAATTATTGCAAAATAAGGGGTATTATAAGTTCAACAAGGATTTTTTGGTCTATCAGGCGGATACGGCTAGAAATACCTATTTGGTGGATTTGACTCTACGATTACTTCCTTATCAGCGTAGAAAAGAAGATTTGCCGCGGAAGCATAGACAATACAAGGTGGGGGAGGTGAACTTTCTGGCGGATGATGAAATCATGTCGGTGCAGGAAGGAACTTTGGAAGAATTTGACTCTTTGCGATACAAAGGATATAGTATGTATTACAAGGGAAAGGCTTTTCTCCGTCCGCAAGTGTTGGTTGATTTCAATCGTATCCGTCCGGGAGAACTGTATAGTGAACAGGATGTGCAAAACACCTATTCCAATCTGGGGCGTTTGCGTGCCTTGAAATACTCTAATATTCGTTTTCGTGAAGTGAATGGAGAAAATGGTACGCAACTGGACGCGTACGTATTTTTGGCAAAGAACAAAAATAAATCCATGGCGTTTGAAGTAGAAGGAACTAATTCGGCTGGTGACTTGGGAGCGGCCGCCTCGGTTTCTTTTCAGCACCGCAATGTATTCAAAGGTTCCGAAACTTTTATGATGAAAGTACGTGGCGCTTATGAGGCCATTACGGGATTGGGGGTGGCTTCACAGGATTATGTGAATGATAATTACATGGAGTATGGGATAGAAAGCAGCTTGAATTTCCCTCAGTTCATGTTTCCTTTTCTATCATCGAATTTTAAAAAGAAAATTAGAGCTACTTCAGAGGTCGGCTTAAAGTTCACATCGCAAGTTCGTCCGGAATTCTCGCGTACACTGGCTTCTGCTTCATGGAGTTATAAATGGACTGACAGGAAACGTATGCAACACCGTTTGGATTTGGTAGATGTCAATTATGTATATATGCCTAGAAAGTCATCGGCTTTTCAGGAATATTTGGACAGCATGAGTCTGAGGAATTCAGCTTTGAAAGCCAGTTATGAAAATCAGCTTGTTGTGCGTACAGGGTACAGCTTTACCTATAACAGTGCAGGAAACGCCATGATGCGTACACCTACTAAAAATTCCTATTCTATTCGTGCCAATATTGAAGAGGCTGGTAATTTACTATATGTTGCTTCCAAATTGGTTCACCCTAATCCGAAAGATGGAGAAGATTATGTGCTGGCAAATATTCCTTTTGCTCAATATGTGAAAGCAGATTTTGATTTTGCAAAGAATTTCATGATAGATCCGCGTAACTCATTTGTGTTTCATATAGGAGTGGGGGTGGCCTATCCGTATGGTAACTCCAAAATGCTTCCTTTTGAAAAGAGATATTTTTCCGGTGGCGCGAACAGTGTACGTGGGTGGTCTGTGCGTTCTTTGGGGCCTGGTGTTTATAAAGGTAGTGAGGATGGGAGAATGGACTTTATCAATCAGGCTGGTGATATTAAATTGGACTTGAATATAGAATATCGTACTCATTTGTTTTGGAAATTGAATGGAGCGGCTTTTGTGGATGCCGGTAATATCTGGACTATTCGTGATGACTCCGGACAGGAAGGTGGTTTATTCAAATTTAACGAGTTTTATAAACAGATAGCTGTAGCATACGGTTTGGGAATCCGTTTTGATCTGGATTATTTGATTTTGCGTTTTGATGGTGGCATAGAAGCCATAAATCCTGTGGAAACCGGTAAAAAACGATATCCTGTTATCCGACCGCGCTTTAGCCGTTGATTTTGCTTTTCACTTTGCAGTTAGGTATTCCAATTTTAAAGAAAAA